>Ga0209611_10000256_pt1 | contig 71302 bp, 69 predicted proteins | sample S1TSphgellanicum_3_FD_187693 | JGI IMG/M metagenome (GOLD analysis project Ga0209611, IMG submission 187693) | Host-associated microbial communities from peat moss isolated from Minnesota, USA - S1T2_Fc - Sphagnum magellanicum MG (SPAdes) (version 2) | ecosystem: Host-associated > Plants > Peat...
CTCTCAATCTTACCTATCAATTTATTAAGGTTCGCCCTAGTTCATGGATGATGAACATAGGTCCCCATATGTAAGTATTACAAACAATTTATAGTGGAAACAATGCCATAATTGTAACCATTTTTGTTTAATTAATGCATATTTTACTAAATTTTTTTTACCTAATTTATTATTGAATGGACATTATAATACATCTTTTCATGTAATTATTATAAGTATGTACTATTGGATTATGGTTTAAGTTTAGGGTTAGAACACATAAATTAATTAATAAGTTTTTCACAAATGTCTAGTAATTAACCTAAACTAAGCTAAATTTGGGGGGAAATTTTAAGGTTTATACAGATGTGAAATAATATAATTGCATTTTCTATCTTCTTCAAAGAGAGTGGAAAAAATTAGGTTGAAGAGATCACACAAAGGTAAAAGACATATCTTTTTTCTTGGTTTTGTACGAAAATTATTTGATTGCTTTTAAAAATTATGATATTTTCTTTTAGTCAATAAATATTTATAGTTTAAAACCTTTAAATTTTGGTTTTTAAATTTTTTCCTATGTTCTTTTAATTTTTTTAATTTTGCATTATATAATTTGTATAGTTTGTATAGTTTTTTGGGTTTAGGGCATATATCACTAAGACTTTTTTTTGTTAGTGTTCGTATAGTTAGGGTTGTAATAAGGTTTATGGCAAAATATCATTTGAATTTTTAGGGTTATGTTTTATGATTTAGTGTATAGGAATTTGGTTCATATATTTTAGAGCCTAAGGTTTATACTTTAAACTTTGCTTATTGTATTTGTTTTTGATCTTATCATTTATTTAGATTTATACCATAATTATGAATCTCTTTTGTTTTCCATGTTCCATAATTGTTAGAGTTTAATATTTTCTAACCCACTTTTGTATGAGTTATGATCTTTTAGGGTTGCGTTTTCAATTAGGACTACAAACTTTGGTGGAACGTTATCATATTTTATTCCTAAAGGTATGCATTTGTCTCTTATTACTTCTTTTGTTTTTCGTTAATATTTTCACAATTCAACCTCTTTTCATTTCCTAGTTATTGGATATAGAAAAGGTGTCAAGTTTCATTAAGTATACAACTATAAATAAAAGATTTATACCTTTACACAAATATTCATATTCAATATATCTTTGTAATTTGATTTTTTCATACCCATATGTGAATAACGCATTTACTCCCCACAACCAACATGGGTTTTATGGCCCAAGGCAGGTATTACATTTTGCACCTCTTAAACAATGTGCATTAATTATCATTATGTGGGTATTGTTACATGGGGTTTTAAGACATTGTGGGTTTAAGGTACAATCCACGTATTGCATATGTGAACATTTTCAATGATGGAAGGTTTAATAGTTCAATGTGGGTATTGCCAAAATTTGTTTTAATATATGGGTTCATAATGCAAATATTGTACGTTATGTACATTGGAACAATAGGTATTTTATATCATGATATGGATATTATAATGGGAATTTCAAGTCATAACATTGATTTTAAAGGAGCCATGTATGTATTGCATTTTGGGTTTTTGTTCAATGATGAATGTTTATAAAATTATAAATTATCTTGGTGTAAGAATTTATCTTACTTCCTTCAATCATGGGAAGGGTTCCAAAGTCCCATTCCATTCATGTCCAAAACCCTACTAAGTCCCATTTCTCAAATAAGGACTTAGTGTGGAGGTCCAGGATACACCATAAAAGGCAAAATAAAGCAACCATTCAATTTGCTTATGTTTCATATGCTCGCATCTTGGAATTCTTGGAAGGTGAATGAAGGGATACGAACACCCTTATGGAATGGAATGTTTACAAGAACTTTCCAAGCCAAACGAATGTCAAGAAACCAATTATCAAAAACCACTTCGAGCATATGTGGTAAACATTAATGGGATTAACCTTTTTAATTTCTTTAATTCATATACCAAAGACATAATCATTTACATTTTGAAATTTTTTTGGTCTAACTACTAGTGCGGATATGGACCAAAGGATTATTAGAAAAATACAACCCACATTCGACTATTAAACGAAAATGCCTAACATCATTATCAATCAAACATCTATACACACGACTTGATGTGGCTGAGATCACAATTTATCATAAGGCCCATACACGAATTGATGGGTTGTTCATACATGGTGAGCATGACTTGGAATCCATTTCTCGTATGTCTCATTATGCTCCATGCATGTCACAAGCATTGAAGGACCACATATGGGCCCAACTAAACTTAGGTTACACGACCAAACAAATATATGACAAACATAAAGCAATTTGGTGGGAACATGTGAATGTGGGTCAAAGCATGACACGAAATGATTTCATTCGGCTTCAAGACATTGCATATTTGGATCGGAAACATAAGAAAGGGAGTTGGCGTTTACACACCAACCCTATAATTTCAATTCGATCTTGGGCTTTCCAACATCTTGAAGATGTGTTCTTCTTCCAAGATGTTGGTGAAATCAACGAGACTCAAGTCCCATTCACCATAGGTATTCAAACACCAACTCAATGTGAGTCCATGTTATCATATGGTCACAATGATGTCATTTTTATGGATGCCACATTTGGCACAAATGACATGAAATTCCATCTATTCACCTTGATGGCATTTGATGATCATTGCACGGGTGTCCTTTTAACCGAGATCATTACAAGTAGGCAAACAGTTCAGGATTTGATCAAATGGTTGAAACCAATAAAAGATAAGATGTTATCACACATGCCACATTGGAACCATCATGTTTTCTTGTTGATGATGCACCTTAAGAACTGAAAGCATTACAGTTTATTCTATACCTAGTACCCATTTTGTATTTATTTCATTAGATGTTTTTTAATATCTTTCATAAATTTTTTGATTATTTCAAATGCATTTTATGTTATATTAACCCCATCCACTCATTGCATATGTGTGCTTATTAAGGTCGTATGGGGTATGGACAAGGTTTCCATCTACCTTTGTTGTTGGCATGTTCTCAAAGCATGGCACTTACGTGGTACTGAAAAAATCAAAGATGTGGAAGTGCGAGGTGGAATCCTCCAAGACCTTCATGATGTGATGTACATGTCCATCAATCATGGATAAACAATTGATGAATTCAAAAAGTGTGGGAAGGTTGCTGTGAGAAAAAACCTTCATAAACATAGGCCTCGTGATGTGTGGACAAATTATTTCCGAACTTATTACCATCAGTTTGGTAAGTGATAATATTTATCATGGTTTAATATTCAAAATTCTTTTGTAATAATGTTATTCATCCTTGTGCATTGTGTTTATGTTTGTACAATTATGGATGGTGGGTGTTCGAAAAGTGCCCCATTCTAACCAAGACACCCAAGCGAGCATTGAATCATATTATGGTGTGTTGAAACGTTAGCTTGTTCTTGACACAAAAGGCCTTAAAGGGCGTAAGATTGACTAGTTGGTGTGGTGATTAACAACAACCATTGCACGCCAATACATGCACACATTGGAAATGAAAAAAAAGGGTTTCATAAAAAACAAGGTTATGGAAGTCATTATTACACGAAGTGTGAAAAAGGCAGCATTTATTCCACTCACCCATATGTACCAACCAACCTTTGAAAGTGATGGAACTTGGAGCATATGGAGCCAACGCTTTCCCAATGTTATTTATGCGGTGAAATTCTCATTCACTGAAATATTTTGTTACACGTGTGAATGGGCATTACAAAGGAACATGTGTAAACACCAAATTATGGTCATTCTCACATGCAAAGACATTTCTCAAGAGGATATCATTCATTACTATGGAACATGGTATGGATCACATCGTGAAGGCTTGGGTCACATGTTTGCGGACCCACGACATATTCCAGATGATATGGAGTCCAATGATGTTGACGAAGATGAACATCTTGAAGGTGATGATGGGATCATGGAATTTGATGGGCTCATGAACATGGAACAAAATGATCTCCCTATGGCTGCCATTATAGGGTCTAATGACATAAAAAAATTCATCAACCCCAATGGAAAGGGCTTTTGCACAATTGGTCACTATAATGCAAGAGATCACAAATAATGTAAAGAAGACAATGTGACACTTTGTGAACATGCCACCTCGCACATGAAAGTATTGGCATGTAATATTTATAACATACGCCTCACAAAGGCAAATGTAGTTTCACACCCAGGATTGGTGCTACATCGTGTAGAAGATGGATTGGGAAATAGTGTTAAACAACTCAAAGATTGCCATGAAACAATGCTCAATCACACAAATGTACGTACTAAACAATGTCATGAATAAATGTCTCAATTACTAATCAAGATTGTTGCCATTGGCACTAAAATTTTTGTTTTAGAATCAATTTTTAATGGAGGAAACCATAGACTAAATTTTTTGAACATCATGTATTCAACACACACATGAAGTCTAATAGGGCACAAATGTTATTATTATTTCCAAGTAATAAACACAAAAAGTGTGAAATGCAAAAACACAAGGATAGTGATAATATTAGTGTTAAATGTAGGTATTGTAACTAGGCCCCAAAATCCTAGTTGGTAGAAGTAAGTACAAGTGCAAATATTACAATTAGGCCCCAAAATTCTAGTTAGTAAAGGTAAATACAGGTGTAGGTATTATAATGAAGCCCCAAAATTCCAGTTGGTAGAGGCAAATACGGGTGTAGGTATTACAACGAAGCCCCAAAATTCCAGTTGGTAGAGGCAAATATGGGTGTAGGTATTACAACGAAGCCCCAAAATTCTAGTTGGTAAAGGTAAGTACGAATGTAAGTATTACAATGAAACCCCAAAATTCCAATTGGTAAAGGTAAGTATAAGTCTGGGTATTGTAAGTTTAAATGAAGAATCAACCCTAAATGCAGTACCCACACTTCAAAAAAATCCATTTAGATGGTTTAGATACCCTTAAGTGAAGACCTAGCCTTAAACGCAATATCCACATGCAAAGTCATTTTGAAATAACCCAATCCTATCTGCAATACTTACATTCAAGGTCATTTTGAAATTACACATGTGGGCTTTAAGCCTCTTTAAATGAAGATCTTACCCTGAATGCAATACCCACATTTTGGGCCACTCTAAAATAATTAGTTAATTTCAAAATAATATGCTAACAAAGGTGTGTATAAAGGTTAGGGTTGTTGATTAGGAGTTCCATGATTATTACTTTGTTTCATTGAATTTGAAAAGAGGTTGTATTGTTTATGGAACAAATAGTATAATGACAATTGTGATCAAGCTTATCTTAATGTTGAACTTGCAATCTATAACATGGAATAATTATCTTAAATAATGATTTCAATAACTTATTAAAACAAAAATATAATTAAGTTAATCAATCAAATATCAAATTAATCAATCTGATTTTTAAATCTAACTTTTTATTATCCAAGTAAATAAAGTTAAACCAAATGATTATCTAATTTTTGATAATTAATCATTTAATTATCCAAAATATTGGTCTATTAATTATTTAATTATAAGGAAAATTTTGTTGATAATTCATTAATTATCATAAATATTTTACATGAAATTGGGGGGAAATTTCTAGGGTTTAAACATATGTGAGAGAATACAATTTCATTCTATATCTTCTTTAAAGAGATTGGAAAAATTAGGTTGGAAAGATCACACAAAGGTAAGAAACAAACCTTATGTGAAAACCTAACCCTAAATGTAATACAAAGTTTGTCGAGATCAAAAAAATTAAAAGTTCAAGCTTAAAATTTCTTCAAATATGTTCATATTTATGTTTTTTCCCTTTTAAAGTTGTAAACTCATTTCAAAAAACAAAAATATAAATTCTTTTATTTAATAAGATTTTAAACTATGTTTTAAACAAAAATTAAAGCACATGATTTTATTTTATTTTTTCTGTTTCACATAATAATAAAAATGATCTCTCCCATATATTAATCCTATGTTCAATTGAAATTTTATTTTATATTTTTTTGATATAATAAATAATTTCTTGGTTAAAATAATTAAATAATGGTCAAAAATATTTTATATTTTATACATATATAACACAAGTCATTATGTAAACTTTTTTTTTATGATGTATAATATTGGTTTAAATATTGGCCCAAATATATTTTTATTTATAACACATTATATATAAATAATGATATTATGGAACTATATTGTTGATTTATTTCAATACATATATAAAAATTGAAATATATATATACCTATGGTTATGTATATTGCAATTATTTTTAATGAACTTTGTTTTTAATGTGAATTTAAAAATTCCAAAATATTTATAGCTAGGTATGAAAATGTTCATAAGTTCTTAGAAACCATGCCAAAATTTGTGTGGATTTGGAAACTTTGTGAGGAGCAAGTTGTTATGTAATGTTTTTGACACCTTCACAAGCTAAAACATGACTCGACTATTCAAAAAACACAACAATGTTCATAAAAAAATAACCAAGAATTTGTAGCCTTGACAAATTATTAACTTCAACAAAAGCTCATTACCAAGGTTATCAAATTGACTAAAGTGTCGACATTGACCAAACCAAACAACCTAGCCTAAACATGAATAATAGGTTAGTAAACTACTTGTTAAATAACCTAATTAATTACCTAATAGGCTACCTACATAATATAAGCCTATTATGTAGTTTATTCATTAGTGTAGGCCTTTTAGGTTAATATCTTAAATGGTCTATGTAGGTATTGAAGGTGGTTGAGTTTATTAAATAAACATACTAATTATATATATAGTTTATTAGCCTAGGCCACGTAAACCTAATAAACATTTATGACAATTTAATGTCTATTCCTTATTATATTATAACATATTAAATTTGAAAGCACATTTTTTCATATCATTGTTATAAGTATATACTATTAGATTATGATTTAAATTTAGAGTTTGGGAAACCCTAAATTAATTAACATTTTTTTTACAAGTCTATAGTAAATAAAATAAATCTATGATTCATTTTAGGGGGAATTTTATATGCAAAATAATACAATATATATTTTAAAAGAAAGTGAAAGAAATCACCTTGAAGATATTAACAAATGGTAAAAAAATACCTTCTTTTATGTTTTGTTACAAATTTTATTTAGTTATTAAAAAAATTAAAGCTAAATTTGTAATTGGTGAAAGTAAGTATGTGTGTGGATATTGCAAAATTATATGAAACCTTAACCTTAAATGCAATAGTTATTTTCAAATTCATTTCAAAATAACCCATAGGTGATTAAAGTAAAACTTGCAGTGAAAGGGCAACTTTAAATGTAATACCCACATGTAAAATCGCTTTGAAATACCCCGATATGTAGTTTAGGTGTGCCTTTGAATGAAGACCAAAGCCCAGATGCAATACCTGCATGCAAGTTCATATTGAAATAATCCATAGGTGATTGAGGCAAACCTTATGTGAAGACCCAACCCTAAATGCAATACTCACATGTAACGTCATTTCAAAATAACTAATAACTAGTTTGGGCACCCAAAATATGTTTTTTTATATACCTAAATTAATTATTATTCTAAATTAATTTTATGATAAAATGCAAATTTTGCAATGAATGTAAAAAACCAGCGACTATTATAGGACCTATATGCCGGTATTACAATAAATGTAAAAACTTAGCAACTATTATAGGATCTATATGCGGGTATTGCAATAAATGTCTAAAACCAACAACTATTATGGGACCCATATGTAGGTATTGTAATGAATGTAAAAAACTAGCGACTACTATGAGACCCATATGCGGTATTGCATATTTGAAAATGGCCTTTTGGAATTTATAATAAAAAATGATGTAGGTATTATATGTTTAAAATGTGCGTATTGTTTTAAAAGTCTTTAGGTGATGTGAATCTTATTACATTAGATGTAAGTATTACACAATGTTCATTTTAATCTTTGTAAACCCTAAACAAATTAATGTTACCTATTCATATGGACCTATTTAAAGTTCGATTCTTACATCTTAAGTACTAAGAAAATTATGAAAAAAAAGACGTCTATGATTAACCATATACCAATTAAACAAGTGACTAGAAAAAAATATGGGTGGATGAAAAATTACCAAAGAACCCAATGGAAAAAAAAAGGTTTTCTATAACATATCACAAGACCAAAGTTCAAAAATTGGGTAGTCCAAAAAATAAAAAGGCTAAAAAAACTTAGTTAACTATATAAAGTGAAAACCTTAAACCATATCAGTATTTATAATCCCGTGTTTAACTCGATAAGCAACTGCTACATTTGTAACCCTTGCTGCATGACGAGCAATGTAGAAATGGCGGCATTGCATCTCAACTTGAATGACATTTGCAACAAACTCTTCCTTTGTTGTCTCCTCAACCTTATAAACACCAAAAACCATCAATTAAACTCTAACACAAGTTGGATGAAACAAAATAATAAAAAAATAATAAATATTGATTATTATTATTTCTTACCTTCCATAAATCATTCTAGATTCATAAAAATCTAATACATCTGTTAATTGTTTTGTCCGACTTGTTTTACTAGACTCTCGATCCCAATTTTTAATATCCCATGCCATCTTTAATCGTCATGCATATATATAATGGGTGGATTGAATCATCTTTTATAAATCTTCATCCTTCTCCATCTGTGATGTTACATCTTGAAGCATATTTTCCACGCCCCAAACATTGAGACTCAACACTTGTAGCAATTGCTTTGAAACTAATTTGACCAAAGCTGGTTTTGGGAATGGTGAACATTGTTTTACAACAGTTACTAGCTTATCCCACTCCTATTGTGTTTTGGCACGAGTGCAACTAGCAACCTTTTGATCATTCCGCCTTTACATGGCCATGGCATTTCCCAAGATGCGAGCATTCATTTAAGCATGGTCTTGATGTCGAGGACCTCCTTCCAAAGTTGAATGCCTCTCAAGTTTGGCCTTTTCTGCCACCAAGCCATGCACCTCCTTAAAATGTTTAATCAACAACCATTTGGCACAATATACAACAATGTAAGTGTCAACTTTACACTTCCACTTCGACCCAACCTTCGTCCATTCTTTGTCCTTTCGAACCCAATTAGGTGGACAAAAAGGTGCCGGTGGCTAAGAAACCTAGCCGATTTCAAGTTCCAAACCTAAACCAAAAAATATCAAAAAGTAAATCATTACTTTGTAATAAAAAAATCTTAACCCTAAAACCTTACACATAAAAAGTTCAAAAAACAGAATGCAGGTATTGCAAAACATAAAATCACATAATTAGATACAATTCCTCCAAACTTTAATCGTTTTCAGGTATTACAATATAAAAAATTTGACAAAAAAAAATTTCGCACTTTCCATTAAATGATGGAAGGTGCGAATATAATTAAACTTTAAAAAAATTGTACAATTTCTTTTATCTTCATTTATCCTAATGTATGTAAATTCTAAAACAATCTAACCAATCATTTTTCAATCGAAATTCTTAATCTATATTGCAAATTATCATCCTTGTCAACCCTAATCCACATAGATTATTTAATACATCAATTTTCAATTTTCATTTCTGATGAAACAACATTTTGCTCAATAATTTTCTAATATGATGAAATAACATTTTGCTTGTGAACTTCTAAATCACCATCACCTTTCTTTAATCTCCTTCCTCTAGCCACAACAACTTTCAACATAAAAGAAAAGTCACCATTTCATTGTTAATTATCAATTCTAATGAACTAAACCAAAAGGACCAAAGAAAAAAAATAAAATAAAAAACTGTCTATTGCTAATGTTTTCTTCACAACACCACCACCATAGAAAAAGGTGATGACATTGTTGCCATCACCTTTTTCGCAGCAAAACCACCATAAAAGGTGAAGGTAGTTACCTTCGCCATTTTTTTGCAACAAAGCCATCGAAGAAGGTGACAAAAGTTGTCATCTTCTTCTTCTTCATTACATTTCTTCATTATAACAGAACCACAGAAGAAGACAACTATTCATTGTCGTCACCTTCTTAGCTGCACCAAAACATAAAACAAGAAGGTGACTACCGTCGCCTTTTTCATTACAACAAAAGCAAAAAAAAGAAAGCGATGGTAACTTTGTTGTTGTCACTTTTTTTGCTGCAACAAAACCAAAACACAAGAAGGCAACGGTAGCAAAGCTATCGTCACCTTCTTCGTTACAGCAAAACGAAAACAAAAAGCGACAACAACTTTCCTACCATCGCCTTTTTCGCTGTAGCAAAACCAAAACACAAGGTTCGCCTTCTTCATTGTATCAAAACAAAAACAGAAGAAGGCGACGACAACTTTACTACCGTCACTTTTTTCGTTGTAACAAAACTAAAACAGAAGTTGTCGTCACCTTCTTCACTGCAACAAAAGCAAAAAAAGAAAACGATGGCAGCTCTACTACTATCACCTTCTTTGCTGCAACAAAACAAAAATAGAAGGTGATGTTGTAACGAAACCAAAACACAAGAAGGTGATGGTAACAAAGCTGCCATCGCCTTCTTCGCTGCAACAAAAACAAAAAAAGAAAGCAACGGCAACTCTACTATCGTCGCCTTCTTTACTACAGCAAAACGAAAATAGAAGGCAACGACAACTTTTATTTTACTTCGCCTTCTTTGCTACAACAAAACCAAAACAAAAGGGCTTAAGGGAGGGAGCTTACCTTCAAGCTCCCGCTCCGGGTCCTGCTTCAAGTTCCCACCTGGGTCCCACTTCAAGCTCCCGCTCCGGGTCCTGCTTCAAGTTCCCACCTGGGTCCCACTTCAAGCTCCCGCCTGGGTCACACACATTATGGTGGCTCCTGCTCCAACCGCTCCTCAGGTCTGGAGATGGAGTGAGCGCAAAATCAGGTGACGTAGGTACGAGGGGGTCATAAATAGGAGGGGGGAGGTTGGTGGGAGGGAGGTAAGTAGGAGGGAAAATTTTGGGGCAGAGAAGAGGCTGAAAAAATCAAGAACTCTGGGCAGGGGAGGATGTGTTTTTGGTTCATCCTCAAAACAGCTTCAACGGCCGCATCATCAACTGGTGCATTGGTGGCTGCTGGTTCACTCCAGCCCATGGACCCTGAGCACATACGTCTTGTCAGTGCAGCAATGCACATTCTTGAAGCTCTCATGGAGTATAGCAAACCCTGCTGGTACATGGTTTCGAGATCTTGGTGGACTGAATGACAATTGCCAGACTGAAACTGGAAGAGGCTCATGCGGAAGAGGGGTCGCAGCTTTATAGGGCAGAAGTTCAAGCGACCACCAAGGGAAAGGCTCCTGTCTTGGAAGAGGATATGGCATTGCAGCAGCCATCAGCTGGGGGCCAATCAGACACCTTAATTCCCTGACCCAAAAGCTTTCTTCTCGAAGCTTTCTGCCATTGCTCTAGGAATGTACACCCCAGGTGATACTGCACACCTTCATAGGTCGCAACAGAGTGTGTTGTCTGCTTGTATCTCTGTTATCTTCAGGCGCGCCAAGGAATTTGGAGGTGTCTTCTTGTTCACTGTGTCAGTTGTGAGTGATCTCATCCACAAAGACCCAAATGCTTCTTTGCTCTTGATGCAGTGGGTCTTCCTGGTGCCTTTTTAGATGCCATCACAACTGGGGTATCCTGAACAGTAGGGTGCATCTTGAACAGCTTGGATGCTCTTTGACTAAACAAATCAGGGTTACATTCAGTCCAGGAGAGGAATACTCTTGGTTGTTTTATCGAAATTTTGACATCAGAGGCATACATGCAGGCTTTAGCCAATGACACATCAGGGTTGCTTTGTTCAGGGCTTCGTGAACTGATGAGGCATGTGCCCAGCCTGCTGGGTGCTGGCATTGATATGTGTATAGAGATTCTGAGGACGATTGCAATCATAGGTGGTGCTGCTGTAGAGTCTGCATCTGTGATGATCCAATACGTGATCCAGTCACTGCAGATGTTTCTGTTTCAATGGATAGAGATGCTGCAGACATACATGCTTTCCTGGATGAACACAGAATAGTGAATACTAGGTTTCACTATATTTCCAGGAAAATATAGTGAAGTCTTCAGTTTCATGTCAGTGTATGTCTGACCCTGGTGCAGATGTGGCCACCCCTGATGAAGAAGCATTTTTGTCTGAGTGCATCAACAATGTGGTGTGACTTCTAGAAACAGTTCTCCAAAATGCAGATACATGCTGCATTTTCATAGAAAAGAAGGGGATGGAAGCTTTGCTGCAGCTCACAGCCTCCCCTATTTACCTCTCTCATTTCATGGTTCATCTATGGCCCATAACATAACTGTCATGTTTCAAGGTTTTCCCCCACAGAATTCTGTGGCACTGACACAGGCAGTGTGTGGTGGCCTTACAGTAGAATTGAAGGTGACACTAGAACATTTTGAAACTGTATGGGAGGAAGTTTTTGGATTTGGAGAGTGGATTGTGGAGTAAGGTGGCACACTCAATGCTATCTTTATGTATCTGCAGTCCTGGTAAGGAGCTCATCCTCAATGATGGCTGAGTTGAGTGTGCAAACCTCTGAAGTATCGAATAATATTAACAAGGTCCAGAGGGAGGTTGTTTGGCAGATCTCAATGCTTGATGATGCCAGGTCAGACATGAAGGAGGAGATTGACAGGTTGAGCTGCAGCACCACTCCAAGTGTCAGTTTGGGTTCTGGTTTAAGGCCAGGAGAAGATGACACAGATGCTTATCCAGTTATAAGATATCTGAATCTGGCACAGTTGTGCAACAGCCCATCATCTCATTGGGGAGTAGAGCCTGATCTTCTGCCAATGCTTCATGCTGGAGATGGCTCCCTTCATTGACCTTGCAGAGACCAGGCAGAAAATGCAGCAACTCTAACCCCAATGGCATGGATGGGGTAACTTGCAACACCATGCAGAATATGTCCAACTTGATCTTGAGATTGTGGCCAGTGTTGCTGAGCCTTCTATTGCAACAGAGCTAGCAAAGCAGAAGTCTCCAGAAATGTTGATTTATGAGATGATGAGTAGGCTGATGGCAGCTGCTCGTGGTCTGTATATAGCCTTGGGGAAGGCCATGGTTATCCCATCTCGGTGGTGTTATGATACTGTAGCCTTGAATCTGGCTGCAAAGATGATTGCAGGCACTCTTGCTAAACTTCTGTGGGATAACCTGAACTTTGATGGGGATGCTGTCCTATATCAGTCAGAGCCTGCTGTTTCAGTCGAGTGCCAATACCTGGGCAAGGTTGTTGAGGATCTATCAGCTGTGGTGTTTGATTGCTGTGGTCGGACTTGCAACACTTTGGTAGTAAACAATCTTACTGGGCATGGGGGTATCAAGCAGATTTTAACAACTTTCAGTGCAATGAGCCAGTTATTGTGGATTTGCCACAAAGTTCAGGGTGTTCTCTGATGGAAATGGTGAAATGTGAAGGTGGGTGAGATTTGCAAGGAGAAATCTGAGTACAACTCATGGCTACTGTATATGTTGCAAAATTACACTTGCCTCAGAGCATCTTGTCACTTCCTCTCTCTTGCTGACCCCCCAATAAATGACACAGATTTTGATCTGACCTGTATCAGGTGGGTTGGATGCTCTGGTGAAGGATCCTGAGTCTTTCATGTGTAAACTCCATGCTCGGGTGTTGGAAGTTGTACTGCCCATCTGGAATCACCCAGGGTTCATGCACTGTGATGTGACTCTTATCAATTCTATTGCATCCATCATTACACATATCTATATGGGTGTGGGGAATGTAAATGGAAGCAGGATGCCAGGGGTTGGTGGTGTGGGATTGCGCCTCATTGGGCAACCTCTGGAGGAGTCTTCCATTTCCAAGATTGTGGAGATGGGGTTCTCTCAGGTAAGGGCTGAAGAAGCACTCAGCCAAGTTGATAATAACAGTGTGGAAATGGCTATGGAGTGGCTGTTCAGTCACCCTGAGGAGATCCTGTAGATAAAATATCAGGTTCTCATGTCTAACCTCATTTTAGCTCTTGTACATTGCTGAGCTGATGATCATTGTATGCAAATGCTTTGTGCTCTGTACTTTTTTTTGAGCCAAAGAGATGGTGGCATGGGCTCACAGGGATCATGTTGCTGTTCTGCAGTCTAATTCCAAATATGAGTCTGGGTTTGTTTGTTTCTGGTTGAAGGTGGTTGGGGCTCACTCTGTCAAATCATTTTTCTGCAGGAGGATGATGAGCTAGTGCAGGCTCTTGCCATGTCACTGGGTACTGATGGAGTACAATTGGCAGAATAAAGAGATGGAAACAAAGGGAAAGAGGTTATTCTAGAAGAGGAAGGTGTGCATTTACCTTGAAGATATGCTCTCCACATGCATGAATCTTCTGCAGGAAACAGCTGCAGTGGCATTTCCAATAACAGATCTTCTGGTCACATGTGCAATCATAATCATGGTGAAGATTGCCTGCAGATCATTTCCTACCTCATCCAACATCTGAAATCTCATGCAGCAGATGTGCCTGTAGATGATTAAAGTCCTCTTCCACCATGTCTCACACACTTGCATTGGAACTGAATGAGAATAGCAGTGCTCAAGAGATAGCAGCAGAAAATGGGCTCGTTAGGATAGTCTTCAATGTCCTACAGAGCTTCAATCCTCCAAAGGACACTGTGAAGCTAAGTGTCCCTAAATGGGTCACAGCACTTTTGCTTGTGTTGGATCATCTGCTTCAATACAAAGTGACGATCCATGCTGATGCACTAGGTGGAGCAGCTACAGCTGTTGACACCAGCAGCTGTGTGGCTGTGAAGTCAAATCTTGCTCTGTCTGATGGGGAAAACCCTGAGGTTGAATTTGAAAGGGACAAAAACCTTCTTGTTGGCATTCTGTGGAGGCCAACAGGATACATGACAACTGATGAGCAGTGGACCACAGCTGTTGTTACTAGTTTACTTCACATGCACCTGCCATCAGCAACTCCACAGGCAGTACTCCAGCTACATGCCTAGTTGACAAAAATACACATTATTGCACTGCAGTTCTTGGATGCTGGTGGGCTGACTGTTTTGTTAATCCTTTCAAGAAGCTCCATGTATCCAGGATTTGATGTTGTTGCTATGGAGTCAGAGATTTGCCATACCTTTTCATTTGACAATGGTCATGTATCTCCTTGCATGTTCTTGACTGCCATGCCACCTATTGTGTGGAGGGATCCTGCCATTTTCATGCAGGCAGCAGCTATGGTGTGTCAAATTGAGACAATTGGTGGACATCCCACCATGATATTTGCCAAGGGGAAGGAAAGGGAGGTGGACAAGAGCAAGGACAAGGACAAAGAAAAGGGTAAGAGAAGGTAAAAACACAGGATAAAGACCTTGAGAAGGTGAAAAGTTGTAGCTGGGGCATTGACATGGAAACTTGGGCTTTGTGTGATGGAAGCTTACCAGCCCATGATTTTTCCAACAACTCTGCTAAAGGACACCACTATAGAAGGGTCCCTCAGTGCTTTTCACAGTTAATTGACCAGTTGCTGGAAGTTTTTCTTCATTTTCCCTCTCATTTTGTGCCCAATCATGTGCAAAGAAATAGGATTTATCTGGAGGATTTGGAGGTAAAATAATAACAGTACAGCTATGGAGGTAGATAATTTGGATGTTAAAGGCAAGGGAAAGGTCAAGGCAGTTATCTCCAAACACTGAGACCTGTGATGTTGCAACTTCCGAAGGTCTGCAGCCACTGGACACAATGTTATGGATGCTGGTGGATGTGACAAACTTGATCTTTTCTTCTCGTGCATCTGCAGGGAATGCCCAGGCCCCAGGATTCTCATCAGACATGGCAAGACTGATGGATTCTGGGGTGGTATGAATGCTTACAGATAACTCTCCAGGTACAGAGGTCAATTACCACCAATTATATGATGGACCAAAGTCCTTTTGCTGGTAGTTCAATTCTGATAGCTTATGGTTACCATCAGGTACTCCATTGGAGCAGGTTTGTGACAGACCCTTCCAAGGATGCAAAACTTAACTGATGATTGCATGTGGATGAACCCAGGTAATTAATTGACTTTGACCACCCAAGGCACTGAAGTTGTCGAACACACTGATGTGCATTGTTTTCCAATCATAGCTTTTTACTATTTAGGATTGCCATTTTGCCAACATTAGGCACTTTGTGCTCCTGCACATGATCTATCATGGTTTTAGATGGACTTCTAACTAGCCTACTATATCCTTTTATCAACACACTGTTCACTAATATTTTAGATCAAGTATTCTCAGATTTATCTTTTTGTTAGATTGTGTACTGAGACAATTAGTGGACAACCTGTCATTGTGGATCGTGTATATCCAAGTCTGGACCATAGAAGTGTCTGTGTAGATGTCAAGCAGGGATAGCTATAAGGATTGATCTGACACTTTGTTAACCAATGAACTGATGCTGTCTGTGTGATGGATAATTGTAGAATGTTCTTTGTACACAGAACTGGGATGATTATTGTTCTTAAAAATTGTTGTACTGTATGATCTTACCAAGGACTCCAAACCCTCAAGAAATTTTCATGCAGTTACGGACTAAAGGTATCATATGCATGATAAAATGTACAGCTTGAACATTTTTGATATTGTTGTCTATGGTTTGTTCTCAGAAAGTATTGAGAATTGGCATTTGATGGTGGTGATATAACTGCATTCCTTCTTATGTACCAAAAACAGCTTCTGTAGTCAAACTTGTAGGCTCTTAGTAGGAGGATTGCCCAGATTATACATCTTAGTCCCTCCTATTTTTGTCATTCAAGTGCTAAAACTTGCACATTCAAAACAAATTGTGTGCAATGTTCTTATTAGCACTTTGATGCACAATGCATTAAATGTCAATGTCAGACTTCTCAACAATTTGAAACTGATGTGTCCAGGAAAAAGTTTTGCATCTTTGCATACAAAACAAGAAATCTTGGAGACCTGTCTCAAGATGAGAACACCTGTTTTGCTCTCTTACAAAGAGGATGATCTGGGAACATTGGTTGGTATCCAAAAGCTCTTAAATCACCTGCTAGACTTGTCATAGAATGATCATTGTGTGATTGTACTGAGGAGCCATATACAGTTTGCTAGATGGTTTCTTACATCCATATTGTATAGTTCTTCTTTAACCTCACATCAGAGCAAAGGATGGGCAAGAGACGGAGGTGAGGAGTCAGGTTGGACAAAGAGCTTCTCCAGGCTCTTTGTTCCCCTTTGTTTACTATCTTGCACTGTTTTTTTGAGTAATTAGCAGATGATGATACTATCTATTTGCCTATAATTTGAGCAGATACTAATATGCAAACTTAAATACACCCACCATCAGGAGCTGATGAAGCCCTGGGGAGTAGTCACAGCTAGTCACTGACATAGGTGATGGCCTGGTACTTTGTGATTGACCCAAGGTTCTGACTGCACTCATTCTTGTGATGTTTGTTTTGGTTTGACCAGAACTGATAACATAATTTACCATCTAAGTGTTTTTGTGGAGTTTCTCTGCAATCTCATATACAGGTTATGTGAGCAATTTAGTTCTAGGAACATGTTGGGTGGGAATGTGCTTCCACCAGTGCTGAATATATGATGTTCAGTGTTATGGTTGGCTGCCAACAACATATGACATTCCTTTGATGATCAGCAGGACTTCCTGTTTATAACCAGTCCTTTGATCTGTTGTCTCAATCCTTCAAATGCTATCTGATGAGTGATGGCCTTCTTGGACAGGTTGCTTCCTTTTGGAAATACCTTGATTGAGATGTACTTTTTTTTCACCTTGTTCTGGAATGACAAGGTCAATTCACAAAATAAGTTTTGGTTGTGCCAATGATCGCACATGTGGACCTTGAAATTATATGACAATGCAACTTGGGTGTACCAACAAGAATGTTTCTTACTCTGTTGATTGAACTGAGTTGGTCCATGACACAGCTGTATTCCACTAGCAGCTCACATGAATTGTCCACTAGCAAAATCACTAAGAAGAAATTATCTTGGAAGCAACCAATTTTTGCCTCCATCCTCCCTATCTGCACATCTATAATGTAGAATTATAATTGCAATTTGGTGGTCTGCAAATCATGAGTCTACTCTTGAATGAAAGAGAGTGAGTGTTACTGGTGGCTGGACTTAACTCCTGAGTCCTCTCCATACTGGTAACATGGCCTTTTTAAAGATTTTAGAGTTTCAGTGGTGAATACTTTTTAGATCTATCCTTGTTACCAGAAACCAATCTATTTTGGAGTTGGAGTTTGATCTCACTACAGAGCTATAGATCTCTAGCTTTCCTTGGCTTCATTGTTGGCAACAGCATCTGTCTGTAAGACTCACTGTTTTGCAGTCCATAGGCACATTCACTATTGTTCTGAACCTCAACAGCATGAAGGTTGCTTAAAATTCTATTCTCATGTGGGTTCCACCTCCAATTCATGGCAAAAGGTCTGGACCCCATCTTGTCAATAACATGAATAACATTTAGAATCTTGTAATCACCATCTAGCCAATTAGAAGATGTGTAGCATCCAGAAACTTGTACTCAGGGACCTCAAGATTTCTAGGTGCAGGGCCTTTGCGTACACGGCCAGAGATATCATAATGAGAACCATGACATGGACAGAACCAACCCCCATAATCTCCTGCATTAGGCAGAGGCACACACCCTAGGTGTGTACACACCCCTATCACCACCAACCACTTAGGGTCTTGCACACGTGCAGAATCTGGCTGTGGGTCTCGAAGCTCAGAAATGTTTACACTGTTGGCCAGCTTGATGTCAGCTTCTGTGCGGTGGCGAACAAACACAGGTTTCCCTCTCCATTTCACTGTCACAGTTGATCCTGCCGCCACATTGCTCACATCCATTTCCAGTGAAGCCATGGCCAATACATCCTTGCTGGCTGACATTGATAGAATGACCTTGACAAAGAAAAGGCGCAGTCCAGCTGCTAGTATAAAACGGCTCATTGTGAGGACAAAGTATGTGTATGCCTTTTTGCTAGGGTCACCAGGTGGATGCCGGGGGTTCACTGAATCATCATATTCTATCTTGTTGGTTGGGCTCTTCAATGCCACTATAGTTGGAGGTATCACATTGGACTCCCCCTTGTGTGACAATGAGCTCGAAGAGGATTCTGTGTCCAACAAAACAACAATCCAATAACAAATGTATTAGCACACTGCATCAAGTTTGCTATTATAAGTGCAAGAACTCGAGCAAAGAGTTTCTTTGTGATCCAATCACTCAGGTTACCAGTTAATCTAAAACTCTGCTACTTCCTTGATCCCGTGAGAATAAACTTCTTTTCTGACAGAAAAAATAGGTTGTATCTCTTTGCTCAAACTATTTTCCAGAAGACCTAGAAATTGTCCAACTGCATTGACACTATTGCACTACATGCACTATTTTTTTCCCATGCAGATCCAAGACCTTTTGCAGGCACTACAATAAGGTGTAATCCTTTTGAATGATACAAGGCAATTGCACCAAATTGCTCCAGACAATATTTTTTTTGGAAGCAAGCCACAGTGCTTGCAAGTTGGTTCACGATCAATCAACAAATTTGTCGAGTGTCTCGTTGGTCCTGTCAAAGCCTTTTCAGTCTGTGTATGTGCATTGACAACTATGTGTTGAATTATGACAAAGTTGTCTACCTATCACATCTATTGGTTTCCTCTGTTTCATAAAGTCTCCAGGCTACAGGTTTTCACTGCACTGAATTAGTGAGGAAACAACAGTAATTGAAGTGCATCACACTGCTCAACACAAGATCTTTCTCGGATTCAATAATATACTGGATGTGACAGTCAAAACTGAGGAAATACAAGCCTAATTGGTGGGGAGAAGTGCTACACAAATGTTGATGGCAGACTACCAGTTGAAAAGGAAGTAGAACTCCAAGGCCATCTGGACACGCATGCAATTGCACCATAGGTTCGTAGCTCACTGTGCAAATGAACCCAAAGCTGTTTGTTGCTAACATCATCATGGTTGATAAACGAGCCACAGGCGCCGCATGGTCGACTGTCATAATTTATGCAGTTGACATTGCTAACTCTACACGGGTCCGAGTAAATTCTCGAATCAGAATTTACAAGTGGTAGCAGCGATACTGAATCATAAGTAGAAGACGAGGAAGAGAGCCGGAAAATTGAACTATGCTGTAGCCTTCTGCCCACAGCTCGCAACATGATACCCGTACTCCTACACCTCACCTTCACTCAATTGCTATGAAATAAAACTTTCGTGTTGCCACCACGCAAAAACCCAGACATAAATTATAACATCAGAGCTAAGTTGTGAATATAATGCCTTCTACAACTCGCAACATTTCTCATAGTTTTGAGAAACCCCAGTGACTCAGGGATGCAAGAAAAGAGAGAAAAATCAGAGGACCTCTTGAACTAACTGCCCTGCAAATCAGTTATTATCTTAGCAACGTGATTGGTAAAACGTAACAAGTTTTGAATCCTTAACGTGGCGTCTTTCCATTAGCATAGATGCTCCCAACGCATTACCAGTGCGGAATGACTTCAACAGTAAAATTATCCCCGTGGCTACCAGTTCAAGTCTTGGGTCGCGCACATGATTGTGAAAACCTGCCTGCTCCTTGAAATTCGCTGGCAGAAAGGGAGGCAGGCAAACAAAATGCGCACATGCACACATAGTCTGCCCACCTTTTTAGCTGCTTCATCTAATTTTCTCTCCCTGCCCTCTACACAATTTCTTAAAAGCAAATTTGGAGAATGCTTCTGCAATTCCAAAAGATCCATCACTTAACCACTTACGTCTCTTGTTTGGCTTAGCGTCCACCCCTGGCTTCTTGCAAGTTGCTGACCTCAGTGTGGGTGGAGTCTTACTGACTTGAGAGTTGCCTGCAAATGGAGGAACCTGTCTGTCTGGACAAGGAGGAGCATCATGTTCTTCAGTATCCTCCAAGTTGACAGGCTCCTGCGCAGATCCACCCATCAAGTCAATTTGTACACCATTGTCCATGCCTCCAGTAGTGCCACAAGCCTTGGCAGTCTTGCGATCCATCTTTGTTCGTGGAGGAAGCCCATGTGCTGCCTCCACAACAAGTTTGCCATCTCACAGACGGCCATGCAGCTCCGAAATTTGAGGTCTCAAAAAATGAGCTGTCACCGATCAATTGTACAAGCTTGGCAAGTTGGTTTGTTTAAGATTGTCCGATTATCCTTTGCTGTGTTCGGTCCACAGGTATAATCGGATTGCTTGTCTGCTGCATAGATCGCGGTGGGAGTTTGGCGGAGCATGCAGAGCATTTCTTTCTTCCGTGTCAGGCATAGTGTGCTTCGTTCTAGCAACAAGTATTTGAGCAGCAAAAGGTGAACGAGTGTATCTCTCTGCCGTCATCAATTTGGTTGTAAGCGAAGACGAAATGTATGCTGTCTTTTTGTTTGCGACTGTTGTGCAGCTGCTGCCGTGTTTTCTTTCTTGTTACACCGACATCTCTCGTAAAATAGATCAGGACACTGACATCAGATTTTTGGCGTAAGTTACTTTGGTAGGAAGCTTTCTAAGAGCTAAGAGCTAGAGTTGATGGTGCGAAGAGTGAGAGCTAGTCTTATGTTGTTTTTCTTTACGATGTACAGCTTCTTTGAAGGATTGTTGGCCGTGTTTCTGTGTTCTCTCTATCTCTGTCGCTCGTGTTGCGCTGTCTTCAAGCGATTTTCATGTGCTTTCTTCCTTGAAGCCTTGTGAAACCCTAGTCAGGTCAAAATTTCTAATTTAGTAGAAGTCTTTCTTGTATTGATGGAATGTGCGTTTGCTTGTTCTCGTGCAGGGGCATGCTTTACCTCTAAGTTTATGCTCTGACCCCACGGAATAATATGAGTGGGAAACCAACTAGAGTAGGCTCCACAACCTCTGCTTTTAGAGCCAGTGCATTGCACTTCGTCTCCCCCAGCATTGCAGGCGCTAGGGCTTGATTTCATTTTCCCACTTTTTCGTTGTTTTTCTTGCAACTGGTTTTCTCTTATTTGCCTGACGGACGAGGATGGCGGAGTGCAACTCCCTTTGCCAAGTCTTGCAAGAGAGATGTCCAGGTGTGAAAATCAGAGTTGATGACATCAAGAATTTGGTGGATGCGGGATTTGATACAGAAACTGCACTTGCAGCAGCCTCTAAGGATTCCTTCAACAAAATTCTTCCTAACTGACCTGGTGTGGTGTATGCACTCATCAAGACATTCAGTCAACCTGCAGGTATGTTGCCCTATCAAGGGTTTGCTATGTTGACACTCATGTTCATAGCTGCAGGTGATCGTTAGTATGGATAGTTGCACTTAGGTTTTTGAAGTTAGGGATTCTTGCCTTTCATAGGTAGAATAAGCCAGTCCAGTGTAGTTTTCTTTGTTACATTCACCCATTAGGGTGTCAGATAGTGCGTCATGGAGAAAGTTTGGCATTGTCAAGCATGCTTACTATTGTTGGCAAACCATATCAATGAAGAAATTAGGAAAAAGAAGAAACCAATACAATGAGGAATTGTGAGCTCAAATGCCAATGAAAGGATTGATTTCACATGTATTGAGGATTTTGAAGCCTTTAGGTCTTTGTTGGTTAGGGTTTAAACCTTTATTTGATTTCTTATCATGCCTCGATTTCATTTACTCCATGCTTGGATTTGCTTATGGTGTGCACATGATTCTTCTACATATTTATAGCCAGTCCTTCTTTCGCACATTTTCCAATCTTTTCAAAGTCTTGACCAATTCATTATATTCCTTTTGTAGCTGCATTGTGCTTTTAGGGTTTTTTGTTTTCAATCATTAAAGAACTCTAGTATGTATTCTCTCATAGTAGATTCTAGCATTATTTGTTCGTTCACTTGCTTTTTTTCCCAAAATTGATTTCCTAGTGTTAAAAATGGATTCACCCAGTTGTAATATTCTCTTTGCATACTATGGAATGTCATTCCATGCACTCTCGACTTGGGAGGTGGAGGGCCATCGGGTTGAATAATGAATGCCCCTTTCAAACAATTTCCAAACAAATTGTTTTTGAAATAGGTAACACATTTATTCATTTCTTTTTAGAGTCTCATTGTCACAACCTGGGCCTTTGGCTTATGATCAAAGCAAGGGCTTGCAAGAGTGCGGGACAAAAGGGAGGCTCGAGAGACACATTTTATACTTTCAAGAGTGCATGAAAGTGTGAAAGAATGAGCTTCACTTGGGGAGTTAGATTGTCGATGGACTCCTGAATTTTCAAAGAGCAATTGCAAGGGTCAAAACCTATTGGAATGAAGTGTTCTTTATATCATTGAAAATTTATTGAAACGTAAATGTCTAAAATGGGCTCGCATGACCCATTTGGACATTTGAAACATAAGTTATGGCCAAAAGAAAGTCTAGGAGTCGAATTGGCAGTTTGACTCCTAACCACTACAAAGTTGAGAATCGATTTGATTTCTTTGTGTGCATGTGGCGTGCAACATACCGTTGGAAAGCCCTTGACGAGGGTTACAACTTTGCTTTAAACCTCATCTTGATTGGAGGTCTACACACAAAGTTATTGGGCCCCAAAATCAAGGAAGTCCCAACTTTGGGAATTTCGAAACTCCCATCTAGGAGTCCCGGGACAAAATACCATTTGGATGTGGGCCTCGTGGAAAGGCACAAAATATACTATAAGGGAAAAGGTGGTGGCTTCCCCCAAGTTCGGGCGGTGATGAGTTTTGTGAGTCTGAGTTTGCCTATGGTTTGTCCTAACACCAAAAATGCTCCAACTATGCACTAACCAACTTGTTGTTTGGTTTGTGCAGGTCTGTGTGAGTGATTGAAGTGCTTGTCAATCTTCCTAGTCCCATCTTGGAGCTCAACACACCCTTCTACCCTTGAAATGTTATGAACCAGGGAACATGCCCCAACTCTCTATTTTTACGTTGTTTTCATCTTAGACTCACATTTGAGTCTTTTGAGGAGGTTGGGAGTGCGTCACCCACAAATGTATGCCATGTGTCCCATGCTTGATAGATCATCACAAGCTCCTTGGTCGTTGCGAAACCTTTTTGCAGTGGAACAACACTTTTTCACATTGAAGTGAATTAAACAAGAAAAAAATGCATTAATCAATTTCCCCTAGAACTACCAAAAGGAAGAATGAACCTCGAGGAGAAAGCTCAAGATTTCATGTCCCCAGGAATACAGTTCATAGGGACATCTCCCTTGGGGAGATGTGAGTATTTCCCTCGGGGAGATGTTGGTTTCTTTTGACCACCTTCTTAGGGAAGAAACACACATCTCCCCGATGGAGACTCCGATATCTCCCCAAGGAAACAACCACATCTCCCCAAGGATATGAACTTTAGGCAACGATTCCCCCAGGGAAACAAATAGTTCACTTTATTCTATGAAACAAAAGGATCCAACAATTTCTTGATCTCCCTAGGGTGCCACGGCACCAAGGATGTTGGGGATTTATTCTCATTGGGGAGCCCAAGGAGAGTAATGTTTCCCTAGGGAATTAATGTCCCAAGGGAGATGTTGCATCTCCCCATCACTTCAGTTCATTATTATTATGATGGAAAGTACTTTAACATAACTTTGTAAACAAAAATTGAACGGTCGAACAAAGAAAATGGCAATGGAAAGCAAGGTTCTTGGCATGAACTTACCCTCAATGAACTAGAACTATCGCCAAAATCCTCCCTGTAAGATTTGGCAATTGGGAGGAGGTTGATGAATGTTTGTAACTAGATTTCAGAGAAAACACTATACACACCTAGATATCTCTAGAGTTGTTTGTAACCAAAACCTGAATCCACCATGACAATTAGTGTCCCTGATTGCGATCTTGTTCGTTCATGCTAGTTTGCCACAATTAGCGACGAATCGTATTGAAAGGTATTTAATGGAAACATTGTTCCAAACATAACTAATTAGTTGAGGCGATATTTGATTAAAAGGCTTGTGTTGATTTTGCATTATAACTATTGTTAACATCTAAACATCCTTTCATTGCACTCATATGGAGTTGGGGGTCACTTTGAAACTGTTGCAACTATTATTGATGGTAACGGGTGTGTAACAAGTGTTGGAGGAAACCTAGACTACATTTGCATGGGCAAAGGAATAGATGTAGTTGATTCAATAAGATGAACTTACAATTGTGTATTCATGAATGCAGAGACGTTAGGCCTCCCCACTCAGTTTGGTAGCCTTAATTTTTGAAAGTTTGACTTCGACGCGATTCTGTTGGCCTAGGCCAATGTTCAAACGTTTAACTCTAAGACTTGGCCAAGAAGGTTTACAAGTTATTGCCAAAGGTGAGACTTCAAGACACTTCTTGACAAATAAAAATTATCTAACAAGAAATATTTGAAACCCCATTGACATTAAACAAACTTCCAATCAATTTTTTCTGTTAAAAAACTCATAGTTTGCAATACAATTTAATAACTAAATTTTTTACAATTTTTATGAGCCATTAACAAAGTTGTAAATTGGCCTACAAACCTGAAAGTTTGAAAACGTATAAAATTTAAAGAATTTTCAAATTTGATGGATTAAAAAAAACTCAAACTTTTTTGGGAAGGCTTTTGTTTGAATGACGATCAATTTTGTTTGAATACCATCACATGTTTATTTAATTTTATAGAATTTTCATGAAATTTGTTTTAGAATATCATCCACCTTGAAAATCTATACACATGTAATCATCAATTTTGATGGCCCATATAATTACCTTTTCAATAAAAGTATTGAATTAACTTGATTTGTCATGCTCAAACCAAATGTTTTTTTATTCCACATAAAATGTTTTTACTTCCTTCTTGTGATCTCACTAGGAAAAACAAAAGGTACACATCAATTGACAAACATAATATTGTAGTACCCAAACAAATTCAGCAACAAACTGTAACCACATGGGTAACCACATGTAAGTCATTAATGATTTCCAATTTAAGCACAAGGAATAATATAACTCCTAACTACAAATATTACTTTCATACATTGTAAAAGCATGTTGCAAAGGTTCATGATTCATTAAGTATTTGCAAGTGTTTGTTACATGCAAGCCCAATAGTGCACATCATCATGTTCACATGTTGAAAGTAAAAGTGTCACAAATCTTGGGTTTGAAAGTGCAAGTTACTTAACATTTAGAATTTTGAAAAAAAAATTCATAATTATGCCTTGTTTTGTTTAAATGTGCATGTTTGTGTTATCTTTATGATATAATAAATAAATTTTAAGATTTAAAAAAAATCTCAAAATGCTAATTAGATGTATGCAAAAAATATGTCAAATACTTTTAATCCTTGTGAAGTTTGCACCATATGGAGAAAATAATTTGTTCATGCATCTAAGTCTTACGACCTTTAGGTGGTAAAATTTTTACGAGTTTTATATTGATTATCATTTGCACTTCATAACAAACAAAAAAAATTCAAAGCAAAATTTCACGAAAAGTGCAACTTGATAATGGATTATGATGGAAAAAATCAATACATTTATGTTAGATTGATCTTAACAACACAAATTGACAAAATATTTGGATATGTTCAAGAAGATAATGAAAAGAAGGGAAGGTCAAGTAGCATTAGATTAAAATTGGCAATCACATTAGCAAGTCTTCAATATTTATACATCCTTAAAAAGTAAAATCTTAAGATTCATGTAGGTTTAAAATTAGTTTTGATTTTCAACACTTCATTTGCAAAAAATACACATTATATGACACATGATTTTTGGGTTGGGCTTTTCATAACTCTTGTAACCATACATAAGCTTGCATGTCACGATAGATTTTGGAACTTCCCTCAAACCTAAACATTAGGTTCAAACCTATCTATTCAAATTCCCTTATTGTTTCATTTAGGTTCAAAATTCACATGTAGACCTTTACTTTCAATGTTAAGGAATAACCTTTTGTTACATTACTAGAATTTCAAGTTTTTCAAATGTTCCACGTTGATTAAGTGGTCTTTTTTTTATTAATGACATGTCAATTTTGATTAAAGGTTCAAGACATGTAGTTTTTTACCAACCAATTTTATTATAGTGACTTATTTAACCAATACATTTATTCAAGTTGAACAATTCTAATCAAAATGACAAATAGGTTTTAGTCAAATGAGACATTTAGTCAAATTGAACTTAAGAAGTTGACATCAGTAGCCAAAATGACCAATGTTTTCTAGTTAAATGGGACATCTTAAATGCCTATTACATACCTACCTCCCACCTTGAGGGGGACACTAGTATAAAAAAAATTTAAATACGTGAGTAAAATTATATGGTACAATATATTGGTTATTGGGTATAAATTATAAATTAATTAGTTGAAAACTAAGGTACCTTTTATTCAAATAATGGATTCTAATTGATATAGGATGGATTTAGTATGTATATATTAGAAAATTAGATAATAATAGGGTGATAAAAAATACATTGGATAATTATCTAATACCCCCTCTAAAAATGGTTGTTTGACACACATAGGTTTCAAATTTTACATTAAGTGTTCCCTCCCCCCCCCCTCTTGGGGCTCCCACCTACAATCTTACAACCTACCTACCTACCAACCCACCCACCCACCTACCTGCCTACCGACCTACCTACCTAGTATTGGGTTCAAATTCAGGAAACACACTTAATTTGTATACTTGGAGATGTATATGATGCATTATTTGGTGTATGTGTTTGTGTGTACATATGGTGTAAAGAGGACATAATTGGGTACTTACCAACCTATCATTTTATCACATAACAATGTGTTGACATGTGGCACCATAAGAATGTTGCCATGTGACATAACATTATGTTGATGTTTGGCAATATATAATGTTACCATGTGGCAACATTCCTATGGTGCCATGTGTCAACATCAAATGATGCTACGTTTCAATTAAATGATTAGTAAAAACCCATTTTTATTAATTATATTTTACTAGTAACATTTGACCACTGGTCAAAAGGTACTGGTCAAAAACTCCAATCAAAAGCATCACCCTATGGTTGGTCGAAAAAGAAACCATCCCAGTCATTATGAACTTGTTAAAATCAACTTGTCCTAAAAAAACTAGTGGATTCTTTTTATGCTTGTCACTTTGGGGTTTGTTTTTACCAGAAAACCCACTTTGAAAAACTTTGGAATTCTAAATAGTGTTAGAAGGACCTATCCCTTAATAGAATTGAACTCTTGCACCTTTAAACCCCAATATAAATCATTTTTTAGTGTTAATTTATACCTTAAACAATCAAAATTTATTTTCTTAACCAACTTGAATTATGAAACATAAAGATGAAAAGCCTATTTTGTGGAAGTTGGCCTAGAATTAAAACTCAAAATTAAAAAAATTGGTTCTAACCAATGTCGTCTTAGTTTTAGTTTACAAAATTCGTTTTAATTAATTAATTTTTTAGTTTAAGTCAATATTTTGATTTTGATGGTATCTCTAATGGAGTTTTAAGTATGATCCTTGAAATTTTCAAACCTTTGATTCCAATATTTTCAACAAAATTTCAAACCTAGGTGGGGACCCAAACATCGAATTAAGGACCACTTGTACGATACACATCACAATGAAAACCCTCATTAAAATTTATGACCTTCCTTGTGACCCTTTCGAAATAACATTTATTATGTTCCAATCCTAATAAGAGGTCGATTGCATGGTCAAATTTCAAATTAATTTACAAACCAATGTTGGTATGATATATATGATTTGTTCACATATGCACCTTGGTAGGTTGAACTTGTACCCTTTTGATATAAATTATATTATATTTGGAGATACCCTATTCCCTTCTAACTTTGACATTAATTATACATTAATTTTCAAGAAAATGATTTTTTTTATAAAATTGTTAAAGAGAATATTGAATCCATTAAAATATTCTACTTGTCAAAATGAAAATTTCACAATTAATTAATTAGTCAATAAACATGTGTCAAATTTGCCAAAGTATTATGGTACATAGTTCCTTAACAACCATTCAAGCTATGAACACACACACACACACACACACAAGCATATATATATGGGAGTTTTCTTTTTGGGAAATGAATTCTTATTCATATATGTGTTATAAAAACTTTTACCTATGTGTTGGTATGGATAAATAAGGTTGAATGTTTGGTGACGCATGTGTTTTATGGCAAGATTTGAAAATTATTGTTATTTAAATAATGTAATTCCACCCATCAACATATGTCAAATCTTTAATACACTATGGAAATCACCTCGTAGGAATGTTGGTGAGCCATCATTCTATTGGGTGGTAATGGGTTTGACTAAGGCCTATTCCAAAATCTAATTGATTATTCCCATTGTGTATTTATGCTCAACACGTGCATCCTTCATTGTTGATGCTTTCTAAAAGTGAATTTATTTACTTGAAAATGGAAGTCATCCTTGTTGCCTATCCCACCCAAGAAAACCTATGAAATATTTTGAGATTAAGACAATGCAACTAATTACATTAAATTGGGACTTACTATTAATATTTGGATCACCCATGGAAATTATAATAAAAAGTTATGGTGGTACAATTTTCGAACTAACAAGAGTGCATATGTGATTTTATTTTTTTAACTTTCATCTTTATGATTTTAAAAAACATTTTGGTATTGAAACCATCTTAGTTCATTTGAAAATGGAATTGACCCATATTGGTGGATTTTTCTCATTTTTTTGATGTTGTGTCTTTGGTTAACATCGCAAGAAGGATTTAACATTAAATGGTGACATGTTTTTAAAACTTCTTTAAATAGTAACATAAATGAGTTTTTTTTTGCAAATTAAAATCAGAGTCCAAATGTGGCAAAAAAAGTCATAAGAATTGTTTTTCTTTGAAATTTTGTGAATTTTGAAAGAAAAAATGGGAATATAGTGACATAATATTCTTTTTTAATTTTACTTTTCTGCATTTTGGTGAAATTTCACACAAAGAAAACATGGATCCATATAATTTTTTTATATTGATATAATGCACAATTTGAAAAATTCCCAATATTTACGTTGAATTGGCATGTTGAAATAAATATAATCGTTCAACATTAGCTTATACCAATGTTGGGCAAATTTTGATGGGGTTGAACAAATACGTATTTTGGTGATTGGTACATAACATGGTAGTTGTAATGATGTTAAAAATTTGGCCAATCTACTATTTGATTTTTGAATGAAACATTGAGATCAATATTTAAACTAGATGGGTATGAGAATCCAAAGCATAACATTAAAAGGTGGCATCCATGACTTGGACATTTTTGTGATTATGATTAAGTTTCAATTATGTAGTGCAACTTAATCATGTTTATGATTACATGATTATATCATATCATGCTATTCACAATTACATAATTAAGGCACATGATTTGATTTCAAAACCATGCTTGACCAAATAGCAAAATGTGTTACACATGTCAAGAAGTTGTTTAAAAAATAAATGAAAATAATTTGTTGATTAGGTGCATGCACTTAAGAGCAAGATGTTGTAATTGTCATTGGGAAAATAATTATTTCATATATATATATTTCAAAGGTAGCACCCAAAAAGATAAAAATTATTCAAAATAATTTATGATCAATAACCAATTGTGAATGATATTAAATATTATGATTTGCAAATGTAACACAAAAATAACCTTAATCCAACATCACACCATTGATTTTTTTTTTGAAACTGATATTAAAATATATTCACATTAAATTTTATTTAGGTTTGACTTTGGCCATCCTCGGTTTAATTTTAAAGTTTAGCTTGTAAGTGTAATTTTAAAATTTAACTCTTAAACACTTTGGTCGAATGTGTGAAGAATGTGTAGAGCCATATGTCATCACTTTTGTTTGTCTTTTGTCAATTTGTAGGATTGCAAGTTTGGTGGATGAAGGCATGCATTGGTATGCTTCAATGATCACAATTTATACGATTTCTGCAAAATTAGAATATGAAGATGAAACTCAAAAGCAGGAAGGTAGTGGTTGGAAACTTCCATTTGCTCTTGTAATTTGACTTAATCCCAGTTACTTCCATGTTAATTGCCTTTTGAGTAGCCAACATCATGCCTGCTTTTTCTTCTTTCTTCCATGAATGCAACATAAACTTAAAGATTTGGATGCTCGTGTAATGGTTTGCTGGAAATAATAAATTTATACATCAGATTTTGTATTTAGAAATTTAATCATTTATTTTAATATTTATTATATATTTTTAATTCACAGTACTTATGGTTATTGAATTTCTTCAAATATTTTAAAAACTTGTTCACAAAATTTGTTCAAGTAATCTAAGTTCTTAGTGCTAAATTTTTAAACTTTATGTTCAGTAATATAAATTCATTTTACATAGAGTCAATGTAGAAGTTTTAAGCTTTTCATTACTTTTAGGTGCATTAATTCAATGCATTTCATAATAATTTAAGACATTAAAACATGATAATTTTGGGTAACTATATTATATTGACGGTCATTGCCATAAGTTCATTATAACAATTAATGTAACATAATTCCTATAATTTTCATTGCATTGTAGTTTCAAATTTAGAAATTACAACAAATAAATACGCTTAGGCCAGGGTGAACCAACACTTACAATGAATATTTAATTTCTTTGGCTGATTTAACATTTTCTCTTACAGTGGTACCTTGGTGATTTTGAGTGAAGTCAGGGAATGGCCATGTTGTATTAAATGCTAGATTTGCACTCCGAGACCCCGATTTAGTCTAAACAAGGGTTAATTATCATGTTTTGAAAGTTTTGGGGATTTTAACCGTGGTACCAGTGTAAGTTTTAGTTCACCCAAGGCAGATTTAAATATCTATTCATTTTGATGAATTACGTTTTTTTAATTTGTTCATTTTGTTGAATTATGAGCTATTTAGAGTTTATTTAGGGTCTTTACTAGTTTCAGCCAATTTTCCCAGTAATTTATAAAGGGTAAAGTAATATAGTAAAATGATGTTTTTGGGTGATGTTTAAGGTAATTAGGGTTATTTCACTGCACCAATTTAGTAATTTAGCAGTTTTCAATAATATTTAGTAAATTATGGTAATTAGGGTAATTTCATTATGGTAGCTAAATTTCTAGTGCATTCCGGTAATTACAACAACTTTATATGAGAATATTTTAATTTTGGTAATTAATGTATTCATAGTCATTTATGGTATTCATTATTTTTATTCTTTGCAGTGATTTATAAAGGGTAAAAGTAATTTTATAATGGATATGAATTTTCAGAAATATTTACGGCAACTTTGTAAAGGTAATAATAGGGTAATTTGAATCCAGTAATTTAGTAGTTGATATTTTTTAGTAATTTTTATTTAATTACGGTGATTAGGGTAATTTCAATGTGCTAACTAAATTTCTAATTCATTGCACTTACAAGGGAGTTGGGGTTGGCTGCTTGTTCTTGTGGGTCGCCTGGGCTGTTCTTCTCTTTCACGGTGGTGCTTCTTTTGCAATGGCGCATCTTCTTCATCATCAGCGCATCTTCTTCATCATTAGCGCACCAAGTTCAATTGTCATGTGCTTGACCACAAAAGCAGTAGCAACTCCACCACCACCACCAAATGGAGGAGTGGGAGGTCGACCAAGAAGAGAACTTGTTGTTATGTTGTTACACTTTACCCATCAACAAGTTTTGAGCTTATTCCCAAAGCGGAGCGCACCGGATAGAAGCAAAGGCGACATTTGAAGGTCAAGGCAATTGTAAGTTTTGGCAATATTGGAAACCATAAACCGCCTACCTTCTCTTTGTGTCTGTCTATTGCCTTCTTCTTCTCACAGGTACATGAGTTCTGTTTGCTGAAAAATGTTGACTTGATATTGGACACATTCTATGCAAGACGGCGATACTTTGTCATGGCTTTCTATTTGATCAAACTACATGATTTGAAATAATTTTTTTTGGCAGTCCTTGGAGGTGAGAGAGAGAAGCTGTGTTCATTTTGGGTCCACTTTTTGGTGGGATCACCTATCAAAAAAGGTGCCTGAACATCAAACTTGTCAGAGTTCACATGTCGATGGAGCCATAGCCGCCCTTTTTGGTGTCAATTTCGTTGCTCTCTCTTGGTTGCTATCCTGCTTTGCGGAAATTCTTTTTAGGTCCTTTGCACGGTTGGGATTGTAGTAGTAGTAGTAGTTGGAGACCGTAGGTAAATGCAATATGCTGATGGAGAGGTCACCATTTGGCTTTTCCTATTTTTATTATACTGTTTATGCGTGGGATGTGGAGAATACATGCTTGAACAGCTTGATTTGGATTTCTGGGCGTAGATGAATGAAATGTACCCAGATTTCCAACAGAAGAAGACATAGGAAGCACTCTGGCTTGGGGAACTTCAATACCCACCATGGGTGGCGGGAGGGATGGCTGCCATGGCACCAGGTAAAGTGCAATTGGAACATTTTTGCAGGGAATCAGAAGATTACAAAATGTGGGAAGAATGGGCAACCTGGGAAGGTGATGCAACTTTTCCTACAAATGCAATGAGAAAGGAATGGGACTTGAGAAATTTCATTTTTGTTCAGGTGATTTAAGGCATGTGCTGGTTTAAGAAGGCTTGAAGTCAGCAAAATTGTTCATGAACAGTCCATTGAAGTGGTTGCAAGTCTATGTCTTTGTGGGCAGTAGCTTGGTGGACATGTATGAAAAATGTTGGAGCATTGAAGATGCTTGGAGAGTGTCCAACAAGATGCCATCTCCAAATGTGGTCACTTTTGGGATGCCAACATATTAGGACATGTGAAGTGCAGGCAAGGGCGGAAGGCACTGGAGTTATTTTGGCAAATTTGCAACTGGACGGTATGCAGCCTATCTCTGTTACTTTCATGGGGTTGCTAAATACATGTGCCAGTGTTGTTCCTCTTGGAGAAGGCAGCTATGCTCATGAGCAGGTCATTGAATGTGGATGGGATTCAGGTGCCTTTGTGGGGAATATCTTGGTTAACGTATGCAAACTGTGGGTGCATTGAGGTGGAAAGTGTCCAGATAGATGCCATCTCGAAAAATGGCTACTTGGACTGCCATGATATCAGGATGTGTGAAATGCGGGCAAGGGCAAAAGGCACTGATTCACTATTTTGACAAATGCAACAGGAGGGTGTGCAACCAAACTCCTTTACATTCATGGCAGTGCTGAATGTGTGTGCCAGTGTAGTTGCCATTAAAGAGGGCAGGTATGTTCATGAGCAAATCATTCAAAGTGGATGGGATTCAGATGTCTTGTTGGGGAGTAGCTCAATGGACATGTATGCAACATGTGTGGGAGCATGCAGGATGCTTGGAAACTGTTTTACAAGATGCCATCTGGAGATGTGGTGACTTGGAATGTTGTGGGATTGGGACATGTGAAATGTGGGCAAAAACACACTGGAATTATTTTGACAAATGCATCAGGAAGGTGCGTGGCAAGACTCTATGTCACTTGTTTTCAAAATGTGACTTTCATGTTATTGCCCACATGAAATTCTTTTGTATCCAATCATGTGTTTATGTAATTGCGTTGTTAGCTTCCCGTATAGTATTGCATGTGAAGCCTTTAATTTAGCATTTGACTGATGACCTGATTTGGAACCTGACATGCAGACCTATTTGATGATCCAGTAAATTAATTATTATGGCATTGTTCCTGCCAAGATTTAACGTTTATGAGCAAATATTTGTGCGAGTCCTTGATGTTGATGTTTTTCTGAGTTCTGTTTACTGTGGGGAAATACTTGTCTGTATCCTGGATGCATCAGAGATCTGTGTTGTACTGAGACTCTTGTTTTGTCTCTGACAATCTTGGTTCTTCTGTTGTTGCATCACCAGAAACCCTATCTGAGTTCTGACAAGTTTGTTTAGAGATCAATTTCAAAAGTTCAATCATTTTCTTTCAGATGGTTTCAGAGGGTTGCAAATAGCTTGATGATTTTTTCTCAGACGGTTCCTGTAGATTGCAAGTGGTTTCTTTGGCTGTGAGTTGTGACAAATAGCAGAGGATTTGATCAATGCTATGAAGTCTTGACCCAGATTTGTTTTGAGCTACAAATCTTCAGGAAGTTTTTACAAATCCTCAGAAAACATTTGCAGCCAGGAGCTCAAATCACAGGAACATTATTTGCACCTATTTGCAGCTGGTTGCTTTTGATAAGGATGTGATGACCACTAACTAGGTTGTGTAGAATTAGGGTTTCATGGAAGCTAGTTTACAGGGCCTTTTGGATGCTCATGAATGAGAAGGAATTGTGTTAGAAAAGTTTTGGCAAACACCATAGCATTACTCAAGATTATATCTCAGCAATAGCAAACTGCTATATATCCATATGCAAAGTCAAATGGAAAATACTGTAGTGATTTCAGAGAATACGAGCTAATTGGGACTTCGTGAAGCTCAAAGAGTATCTGTTCACAGAGCTCAGTACTTCTAGTAGTTGTGGTTAGAGATTTGCAAGGGTTGCAAATCTTTGAGCCAAATCCCTTTGCAGTAGAGCAAGGATTTGTAAAAACCAGACAGCTACATTTCGATGAGAATGATGAAGAAGAGAGGAAGATAAATGAGCTGATGACATATATGTTTTTTTCTGACTATGTTTTATCTGCAAGATGGAGCAGAAACCACATGGATTTTACATGGTTTTTCTTTGGGTCTTGTGGGTCAGTTTCACGCCTAAGCTTTCCATTAAGGATTGTCAGTAAACTGCCAACTATGCAATTTTTTTCTATCATCATGCATAAGATCTCAAAATTCAGAAACATTCATGACTGACCAAAGACAAAACATTAAAGGTGCTTCTGCGACAACTGCAATACAGAAGACTAACAAACCTGAAAGAGATGCTCTAAGTGCTTGAAAAATCTTGCACTTGCTGTTGCACCATATCAATGCTCACGTCATTAGATACATTCAAGTCCAAAACCATGTTTTGGTAGCAAGATCATAGAACTTGTGGGCAACATAAAAAATAGTGGATTTTTTGCATATAGCAGCAAAAGAGGCAACAAATTCTCACCTGTCAGCTTGTTGACTTTTTCACACCAAATCTAACAACATTACCCCGAATACCAGATTCTTCAGTTTGAGCACAAAAGAGGAATTTCATTTCACCAACCTGCACATCCTGTATTGAAAAAAAATTACAATAGAGTAAAGCAAGATACAGATCAACACCATACTCTTGTCAAAGCTTTAATGTTCAACAATATAATCTTTAGTATTTTAGTTACATGAAGGATTAACCAAATTCAAACCCACAAACAACCATGCATATAAAAAATCTAGTTTACTTCAAAGAAATCAACTTAGTTGACTTCATTACTACGCTAGAGAGGACCTTACTTGCCTAGCAGCTCAAGAACCACTGTTCTCACAACACCCTCTCGGCCTCGTTAAACTTGATTCACTTGCCACAGTGTCAAACTTGCCACAATGTTCACAACCATGCTTACAAATATCCTCAAGCATCATCATTGCTGCTGGACGTTCCCACTGCATCTTTTCTCCCATGGGAATCAAATCTGAATCTTCCTCACTATGTCCACTATATTTAGCCTCCACTATCAGCTTGCCAAGTTGGTACATGTCCAATGCCTTATTGTATATTTTCTTTCCATCATGGTCTTTCAACATGCTCTCATCCCAAGCCGTTAATCCATCACCTTCCCATTCCTCTCCATCACATCCAGCAGGTTCCAAGTCTATAATCACCCATTTCAATTCACCCTGAACATTTACTTTAATACAGTTTTACCATCTTATATCCCTGTGGGTGTAGCCTTCTTTGTGCAAGTCCACAAGGCCATGTAAGATGTCATGAATGGCAGCTGCCAAATCCTTCAAAACACCAGGCCGTGAATGCGGGTCTCCAATGAGTTCCAGTTGCAACCCTGTTTCCCTCTTCAGTGCTCAGAAATGTTTTTGGTTGATAAGGTACATGGAACAAGTGATTGAATCACACAAGGGTTGAAACTTATCTGTGTCCAATGGTGGCCTTACTACCCCGTGTACAAAGTCAGGATAGACAGCTGCTTCTCCACCACTACTATGAAGGAGTGGCTTATATAAAATCAAAGGGATATGATCAGTTAGTTGTCCCTCTAGTTTCTGTAGGAGACAGTGCATCCAAATGGTGCTATGTAAGAACGAGGCTACATCAGTCAATATATTCAAGTCATAAACATCCGAGATGAATTTAGGAACAATGTTCTTGCCACTTGGAGAGAGCTTCAGCCATCGAAACTGCCTTCCAGCACAGCAACCACCAATGACATAAGGGAGCATACCATAGTAGAGAGGGCTCCATACTTTTAATTTTAACACGTTCTCTTCCATGACCTCACCAAGATCTGCCTTGTCAATCTTATTCTCCCATCTGAGAATGAGTACATTCCTCACAAACAGCTGAAAATCTGGCCTTAACAATGGTAGAAGTGCTTGTGATGTTGTTTCAGAAGTCCCAGGATTGGCTGAATCCAATATCCACTCAAAACCTTTTAACATCCCATCTGCTAGAACATGTTTATTTAAATAGTTAAGGAAATTTCCAGTGAGATTAGACAATTCAGCTGAGCTGGTGCCCTCATTGGCTGGACAGGGAGTATTCATTTAGGAGAATGCGTTTTCGAGAAACAATGCCAAGGGTAACTCTGCTGTGGTACGAAAAAGTTTCACAAGGTCAGACTCGTTTATATTCCAGTAAGTTGTCTCCTGTATGAGTTGGAGCTTTTCTTTTCTCAGGGACAAAAATTTCCAGAGATCTTTGGTACTTTTGGGAAGCTCAAGAAGGGCTTCCAACAGTTTCTTGAAATAGCCATACCTGGCAACAACTTTAGACTCTATCTGGTTAACTGGATCCAAGGACTGGTGTTCATCTGGTGACCACTTTGCCTTCTTTGAAAGTGGCTCTCCCTCTGCACACACATAGGTGCTAATGGGAGCACTTCGTTACAATGCTACCTTTGGGGAGCCATCCTATATTGGTGTGCATTTTGAAGCAATTAAGGCTAGAACTGTTGACCGATCTTTTAGATGGGCTAACTAGTTTTGGCATTGAATGATTTGGGGCCATGTCGCACAACACAATTGGGTTGTTTCGTGCTAAACTCCCTTGCAATTTTGGTGGTTGGAGGGACTTTGCAGCATTCCACAACAAATTTGAATGGTTCACCTAAAACATTAAAACGGACATATTTGTGCAAGAAGCACCTTAAGATGAGGATCAACTTTGTTGAGTCAATGCAACTACAAGCACTCTAGAAGTGGGCTAGAGATAACAAACAAATGTGGTGTGTATTATGGTTAGGAAACTCATTTGTGGACCGAACCTTAGCTGGAAAATTGTTGAAATATACAATGATGGTTCAAGAAAACCTTGATTTACAAAACATGTTTATAATGTCTCGTAAGTTTCAAGTATTCTTCCTCTTGTTCATGCCTTTCTTATTTGGCTTGTCATCCTCAAAAAGACCTAGTTCTCAAATAGGATAAAGATCTCACAATACCTTTTTTTCATTTGTCTTGAATGTTGCATCACATGCCATTGCGCTTTGATGGCCAAGATCTACCATTAGTTTTCTCTGGGAAGCAGTTTGAATTCCAATAAAAAATTTTAGCCCGATTGACATTGGGGCATTTACTTCTTGTTGAAAGAAAAACACTTTGTTGGGATTTGCGTCAATCCATAGTTTGACATTGGTTGCCATGTCCCGATGGCGTTTGTACTCCAAACTAACATATGTATCCATGGCATTGCATATGTCATGGGGAAGGACAAAATGACTTCGTGTCCATGATTTTTTAAAAAGATCCTATTTGTAATAATGTTGCTCATGCTTTGCCATGATTTGAGCAATTGATAGCCCAAGCTTAATGTTGTTTTACCCAAATGTGGTGCAAACTATAGACACGTCCCCCTGAACTAGGCTAAGTGTTGCCCATGACAAGGATGTCCTAGGTTGTCCACATGTTCCATACAATAATAAAGGATTAAATGCAAGATTAGGTGTGATGTAGCTTCAACCAACTTTAAACCCACATTGACATCTTGTCTTGATGCAGTTGTGAAATTGCTTCATTCTCCTAAAACTTGACCGCCCAAGTCCTTCACTACCCTGTACCTTGTTTATAACAAGATCCTCCAACCTTTCATCATTGGGACCAAATGCACAATGATATGTCAACATGGTAAGGCAACTATTGATTCGAGGTCTTTCAAACAAGCCAAAACTAACGTACATCTCTTCTACAAAAAATGTGTTTATTCACTAGGTCATTGGCACTCACCATCTAAAAAATTGGGTATTTTGGACCATGGAATTACTACAAACGCACAAACCCTATCGAATCCATGACCACTTGTGTTTTGGTTAACTCATCAAAGATCATGACAATTGAAATTACCATTCGAAAGTTGGTGCAATTCAAGGTATAAGCATGCATAATTGCCTTTGAATGCATCAATTAAACCAATAGACTTCATCAAACATCCTAGGTCAACTTTGTAATCTACCATTGTTCGAATTGCACATTGAATGCAAAATGCATGAAAGGTAGGACTATGCACGAATTGCAAGAATGCAAGATATGAAGAAAACAAGTTTGGTAGACCTATAGTGTGCAAAAATTACTATGCAATCAAATTGTGATCAATTGAGCATTCTCACTCAAGCGTAATCATGGAAAAGGCGATTTGATGGTGCCGTCAAAATTTGGAACATTCATAATAATGATAATATTGCGCCACTAGTACAAGCATAGCATATGGTAGACATGTAATTAGTTTTGCTATGGAATTAGATAGGTAAATAATTAGGTAGGGTAGGTTAGGGTAAGGTAAATTAACCTAGTTAGGCTACATATCTCTGAATACCTACATAAGCTAAGGAGTATGGGTAAGTAGGGAAATCTACCTGTGTATGAGACAAAGGGTTTGGGATAATGTTGTTGTGTTCATTATTTTTATCCCATATCTTTTGTTCATAATTTTCATTTTGTAAATTATATAATAACTAAGTGAAACAATAGCCTATACATAATATGCACTACAAATATTCAAAATGTAAATGCCACTTGGGATGAACTAATAAAAAAACTTATGATCAATGAAATAAATAAGATCCTACTTATCTACTTAAGCCTAGGCTTAAGTATGTAGGTAGACTGGGCTAACTATAATGACATGTGAGAAGTGATCATTTTTTCACATGGATAGGCCCATGTTGTTAGTTTAATTAATCAATATTCTATACATATGTCATGTGTCATAAGGACATTTGTCATTAGTTGTACACATGGCACAATATAAGGTCCAACAATTTTGATTGCAAATGTTGTTTGCAACTACAAAATAGTTGCACTTGCAAGTTGTAAATTCCAATTTTTTCTCTAATGATATCAATACAAGGTTGATATGAAAACTTGAAAATACATCCAATACCAATTCCAAGCTAGTATGAAATAGTTAAAAAGATCTAACATTAATACTAGTTGGTATCTTCAAAAGTCAATACTTCCCCAACAATGTTTGCTCACAAGATAGGTGTGATAGAACATCGAATGGTTATTGAAATGGCTATGCTAAGTTTTTAAAACATTCCTTCCTCAAGTAGGGTAGGTATGTTATGCTTTTGAAGAAGCAACCTTGCACAATGTATGGGACTTCCTCTACTCTAACAAAAAGTACACAATATTTTAGAGAGCATCAAGAAGCTTGAAATTGACTACCCTCATGAATTATCTTCCAAGTTTTTCAATGTTCATGGTCTTGCAACAACCTCAACCTAGTTGGAGAATTTAGGTCTCTCCCACCATAGGATTGCAATAAAATGGTTGAATCTTGGGGTGTACGTACTAAAAGCATCTCCATCACATTGACTGAAATACCCTTGCAACCACCTTGAGGAAAGAAGTGATGTTGCAATCCCCAAATATTGCACCAGCCTTGCATTTTTTTTTCCCTTGCACCATCATCATCACATTCCTTGACATTATGAACTATGTGTGTGTCTTTGTTTTTCTTTGTCCATTTTGCAAACGAGCAAAGAGCAACATCGATGTGTGTGCTTGCAATGCAACTTTTTTTTTCATCCTTAATTTGTGAATCATGAGCAAGCAGGTGATACATGTGGTTTGTTTGCAATCCCAGCACCAGCCACTCATCATAGTTCTCCGTATCAAGGGCCGACATCTGCAACTTGATCATACCAGCATTACAAGTTTTCAAAGCGTCAAGCACTCCGTGAGCACTCAACAATGCCAAGAAGTTATGGGCCCTGTGTTCAGAAAAATGGGTCCCTTTAAATCCAATAAATTGTCACCATCATTGTTATCCCTTGACTCAAGACACAAGATGTTCAACAGCCAGGGAGCTGGTAGATCAGCTGCAAAGCTTAGACCATAGTTGCCAAAAAGCCAAGTTTCTTCTTTGAAATCTGCAAGCTCTAATTGTGAAAACACAACGAAATCCTCGAAGAAACACATTATTTAGTGCCATTTTTGCTGCAGGTTAAAAAATCCCATCTTTGCAAATTTAGAGTAGACAGCTAGATAGCATCTGAAGCTGGGGTCATCCATTGGCCAACAGCTTCAGCGAATGATCTCTGTCCAGTACTACTACTAGACAGATTTGCTAGCAGGCTCTGTGAACTAGGTGGTGGGGCACCATGGCTCTAGACCACCATAAGTGCATCATTCCACAGCCATGTTGATTTTTTAGGTTTGCAGTGCAGATGCTCTAAGTACTTCAAATGCTTGTCTCTATTTTTCTCTGTCCTGAAGAGACAGCAGAATGGAATGCTGTACCTTTCCCCATTTTACAAACATAACAAAGCATGAGTTATGACCAATTAGAATCATTATAAGTTCCTTTGTGAATACTAATAGGAAGATGAACTGACACATGTGCTTTTAAAGGGTGATAAGAAGGGGTCCCATGTAAAGGAACAATGCACTAAGTGAAATTTCAAAGACTACAGAAACCGCACCAGATCAAAACTAAGCCACCAAACCTCCATGTCAACAATTCGAAATGATCAGAGCCTGCACTCAGGAACCCACCTCAACCCCTACATAATGGAATGAATAGACTATTGATTCAATCCAATATTCTTCTCATAGCTGGACCTTTGTGTTTATACCTTTATGTCCATAGATATCACACTATATCTTTTTCAGCTGATTGCTCCTGACTCACAGGTCATGCACTAGAAGCACAAGATGTGGGGAAGCGTCAATGCAGTTTAACAGTCATCCCACAACAGGCCTTAAAAGAAAAAGTGAAAACCATTCCTCATACATAAAATAGGTTGGCATTTCCCTGGCATATTGGTGAGGGTATGATGCCAATTTATCGGCGTGCAGAACCCCTCTGGAAGCGGGAGTTATCTTCTTCATCAGATTCAATATCTCCATACATCCAAATGTTGTGGCGTGCCTTTCTGGCCTCATCCTGCAACTGTTCATACTTGGCAAATACCTCTTTCTTCTCTGGGCTATCCCAATCATGCTTCTTCTCCAACCTAGCCAACCCCACCTAGCACAAAACAACAGATCAACCATAAGTACTCTTCTCTGTGCTCACAATCATGCTTCCTCTGGAGCCTAGCCAACCCTGCCTAACATAGAACTGATGAACCACTAAGCACCCGAAAGGGTATACCAGGTTCTAATGCCAAAATTCATGATACAGTAATAACCATGTTCCCACAGAACTGCCTCACTTTACATTGGGACTGTACAGAAAGGATCTGAGGAAAATCAAGTACAGTTGCATCAAGTGGTGGAAATGGTACCCACTTCAAGAAGGATAGCCTGGATGCTTTTGTTGGTCTCCTGCTCAATCAGAGTAACAATGAGGCGAGGTCCTGTCCCTTGACCTTTGACCTTCCCACCTGTTGTATCCTTCTCTTCAACTATCATACGAAACACCTTGTTACTGACTACACCAGAAATGAACTGTGCTGCCTCCTCCCCAAAATCCTCCTCCAGCTCAGGGACCTTGACATGTGCAAGACTACAGAGCTGAGCCAGGCCTTGCAGAGGTGAAGAGACTGCAGGATCCAGTGGTCGCAATCTCGAGTGTGGAACTGTCTCCTGGTTTCCGTAGTCAATGTAAAAGACTTCATATTCTGCCTTGCCTGACGTGGGTACTTGCCGTGGAGCAGTCACTATCTGTGTACCCAATGTCACCACAGTAATAACCAGGTTGGTACATAGATTCTTACAGTTCAGAAAATCCTCACACTAATAGAGCTGGTTAGTTAAATACTATGAAAATTCTGTTAGTCATTCAATGAGGTGTTCTGATGATGTCTTCGCCTGCATTGATTCAGGCACAATGGCATATGGAGTTTCACACATCTTCACATGACCCCTTCTGCTTCAGCAACTCTGGTCATTCCGTACCTAGCTATACATCTCATCATTTCAGCTGTTTCTCTTATCAAAAAACGTCTCAGTATTTGCGTTCAAGCTCTACTAAAGCAATGGTAGAAAATGGAAAACAGAAGAACACTGGAAACAAAACCATGGAAAACAGAAAACCCCTGAAGCCCTTGCAACAAACATTACATTTGTTCATCCATATGGGGCAGGGTACCCACAAACTTACCAAGGCACGATTCCAGGAGTCATCGCCTGTAAATTGAGCTATAACAGTATCCCCCTTGGCGGGTTGGAAGGTGCTGGGTAGCATGTGCTTATCCTTGAGTCGTAGGCCTTCAAGCGACTGCTGGATGGCACCCACACGGGCATCTTCCACAGATTGGATATAAAACCTCCCCCCACCCAAAATATCTGTCACCCGTACCTTGAAACAAATGATGAAGTACAGCTTTAGAAATTGAGGTCACAAGTCACAACAACCATGCATCAAAACCATGTCTCCTAATCATGTACTACTGCATGATTTTTCTTTTGCTACATTCATCCATCACATAGTCCTAAATAGCTGATTTAGGACCTCCTACAAGTATGTCATTGATTAGCAGAAGATTGAACAGAAGGTTACCACAATGACTGATGTGTCCCTAGAATTTATGCTGTCTGAAGTTGCTGACTTTGCTTCATCTTGACCTTCTACATATCCCTCCCAGACCTGCCAATTTCATATTGCAAAGAATTATGTCCAGATCTCAGACCAGCAGAATATTTGTGTTGCATCCACCAAAAGCAGTAGGGCTGACCATGAAATTTCCATTCCTTCCTTGCCCACCATGCACATCGCCTCTTACAATGAAACTATTCACTTGAATAGCAATCTTTGCCTCAAACAAATGCTTCAGAAGAAAATGAATAAGGGATTGCATAGGGACCTTCAAAAGCTGTTTCTTGGCACGAGCTTGAGCCTGGACCAGCAGGTGGCCTTCAGTTGTCCTTTCAGGACTGAACATGGGGTGAAGTTTGGCAAGGCCATTCTCTAACAGAGCAACAGATACATTTCCCTTGGCATCCCATAAGCTGCCCAAGAAGGTTCCTGTCTTGTCAACTGTCTCTACCTCAATCTGCGTTCACCGGTTCCATTATGACTTACCTTAGAACAATGGAGTTAGCTCAAATCAATCTTATATTCCATAGACTCAAGTGAATGTGTAGAAATGGGTATTAGAAAATCATGTAAGAATGTTTCATATGCTAAAAACATCCATTTGGCTAATGTACTCTCTTGAAAACACTCAGTCTTCATGAGCCTCATGAACTGCTTGGAAGATGTGGGAACATTTACCTCTACATCTCGTTGGAGGATTCGATGCCTCATGAAACAAATGGACTCATCTGCATATGGCTCTCCACGACCCAGGCTTCGAACTCCAGATAATGAGAAGGCAATGGCACAAGTTTCCTTTGGAATCATGAGTTTGAAGCGGGCACCACTCAATACATAATCAACAATAGCTGGGAGCCTTCTTGATCGTTGCAAGAAGGGTAAGAAGTCCTTTGCCTTCTTGGTTGTCCCCTGTGAAACCACACTCCGACACATGTACATCAGACCAAGCACCATAAAAAAACAGGTAATCATACAATCATCAAGACCTCTAACATGATGAGATTAGCATTTGAAGGATTACATAGTAGACACACCTTCTCATAACAAATTGACCATGTCAAGACTGATCCTAACTGCACTCTCCATGGCAATAGAGCCTGCCTCCTAAATCTATTGATTTATGTGTTTCATACAGGTTATCCAGTTTCCTCTAGAAAACTGTTCAAACAATTGTCAATTTCTTATTGCATTGAATGCAAGAAATGCACCCCAGTGTAGCTAAAGCTCATTGCACTACAGGTTCAACTTTGAGATTTGGAAAATGGTAGACAAGGTGCATTGACCTTTAATGGTTTAGGAAAAGGCTTTTCCAGTGGCCTGTACATTGCCAAAAATGTTTATCATAACTTCTTTGTACCCCCACAATTGAGAAACTATTTCTCCTCTCATCTTGTGATGAGTATGAAACACTGACCATTGATGAAATGAGAAAATATTTCACCGGTCTTACACAGACAACCAGTTTCCTCACAATAATACTTTGGTTTAAATATGATGACTCTATGGAGATCAACCTCAACTCTATGGAGATCAACCTCAAATCTATGGTTCCATTGCACAGAGCTTGATCTTACAGGTGAATTGTATGGGATTGTAAGTAAAATCTCTATCTATTTCACAGCCTAGTGTCTGGAGTTTTCCCTGTACAAATCAAACAGTTTATTATAACCTGGAAGGATGCCCCAATGAAGTTGGAAGAGTATTTCATGAAATGCTAATGAATAATTGCAGAGATCTCACACTCAATAAGCACATGGACAAACTCAACTAAGTCTTTCTGCACACATTGTCCTTTTGGGAATGACTGACCTCAAATAGATGACTACACAGTTGTTACACCTTCCCTTCTAGACCTTCTTGTGGAGACTTTCAGCAGAGGGTGTAGTTTCCACTTTCAATGAAGTTCACCCTTCTCAATCTAGTGTAGGTTTTCAGCATTTGCATACCAATGAACTCACTCTGTCCATGGGCCCATCTGGGAAAGATCCAAATCTTCAAACCTCAAGGACAAAATGTCATCCTAGCAAATGGAGGAGTGCTTGGCAACTGAATGAGTACATTTGCAGTGTTATGTGCTTTTTGTGACACAGCAAAGACGTGAACGAAAAGATGGGAACTACCTGGAGAGAGAGGTCATTGATATGAGCTACTGGAGACTCTTTCTGAGAGTGTATCTTCTTTTTTGCCTTCAGGGCCTTTGCTTCAGCAGCTAAAAGGGCTTCATAGTAGTTAGATCGCTCCTCAAAATCTCTATGGCGAACAACGGTGGCAAAACCCCGGGCAACAATGATTTCTGCCACATTCACTCCTTGTGGCTGGCCAGCAACAGCCAAACTAGGTGGCATTTCAAAGGCCTCACCTTTTGGTACTGACAACAAAAACACTGATCCAAAATCCATGGTGCGATCGACACCTGGGGTAGCAGGTACAGGTGTGGGCCCATCAGTCAACCCCATTTTCCGAGAATACTCCATGGACACATTCACCTGCATTCAGAGTCCACTGGTGAGGATAAACAACCTTGTAGTACTAGACATTTGGTGATATGTTTATTGCATTGTTAAACACAGATATAGAACAGGACCCATAGAATCCCACTGCTAGTATATGTGGGCTTCATTTCCCTTGAAATGAAAAAGATCAAGCAATCCAACTGGCATGTATTTTTATTCCTTTGGTACCTAGCTTGACAAAGTTGTCAAGAAGCTCACTGATGCCTCACAACAAAAATTCTCTAAGGAGGAGAAGTTGTGGAATCTCAAGTTAGCAGAATAGTCAAATTTACCTGTTGACCAATCAAGAGGGTGCGAAGATATTCCTTCGCTTCACGAGCATAGGCAGCTGGACGCTCATCTTTCTTTGGATTCCCAATCTTTGGAGCACGAATGCTTGATAAATTGACACGCCTCTCAGCTGCAGGGCTACTGAATGGGGCAGCATCATCTGCGACAACAATACAATCTCCACTAACCACCTCTATTACCTGTCACCCACAGTCCCCTCATTCCAGTCATGACATGTTTAACCAGACTGTGGCCAATTGCTTTAGCTAAGTCAACCGCAACTTTTGATTGGTAGTCACACCCAAGTTACTTGCATCATGTATCTAGCTCAACATGTAAGTTCTGCGAAAAAAGCTGCCAATGATCCATTCAGAAAGAGCTGATATTCATGAATGGCTTCCCCTACAACAAAACATTGACTCATTTGCCCAACCCTGAGTTGGACACAAATGCAAGAGACTTGAGGCAGTAATGAGGGTAGAAGGTCACATATGGAGGAAACTGCTTTGTGGTGAGCTCACTCCCATAGTTGGATGTACATCAAGTATCTCAACACAAAAGAGAACCTTACATTCCCTATTACAACCATAGGAGTGTCACATCACATAGAGGAAAATCAAGTCAAAACAACAAACAAAATCAAACAAAAAGACCGCAGACCTTCTTGAGATAGGCTTAGCTATAGAATAACTCTCTCAAAGGAGCTAAGGTAAACATTCTAATGCTTGCAAGAGAACATTGTTATTCACAAAAAATGTAATCCTCCACCAAGGAGAACACAAATTCAACAACTTTAGACATAAACACAGAGAATGACAACTATACAGTATGAAAACAAAAGAGAAAGGAAAAATCAAACCAAGAGCCAACTAAATAACTCTCATCAAGAAATCTCAATGCAAACAGCTAAGAAAGCAATCAAGAATCTTTTTCCCTGGAGAAAGAGAAACTTTGAGGGAAGGACTCATGAACTCGGAAGAAGAACAACACAAAAAGGTAAAACTTGAACAAAGAACAATAGCCAACTAAAGCAAAGAATAGAGATCAGGAAATAATCCAAGCTGTAATAGAAGGCCATCCCAACAAGACATACACAAAGAACCAATGGCAGAGAGGTAGATGGAGGGGCCTTCTGCACCCAAAACATAGATCTTGAAGAACCTGACTTCTCAAGTCACTACTTGTATATTGTACATCCACTAAAGTGAGTTGGGAATTTCTCCATATTTACATTTTAAGTCAACCTGAATAGCATTGACAGATAACCCAATAGCAACATTATAGAGATTTCAAAAACATATCAGTGAAAAAGGAAAAGAATAAACCCAACTGCCAAAAACAAAGAAAAACCAAGCAGGAGAAACAAGACAAAACCAAAACAACAGTCACTAATCTGTTTAGACCTTCAACAGCAACATGCCTGTTATTATTGACCAGCTACAATGACATCCCACTGACTTCATCAGCTACTAAAAGTGGGTGGGGGTCAATGTCATATATTGACCAACATGTTTAGTTTCTGTCACAAATTACCAGGAACAGAAAAACCCACATGACTGGTGGTAATAGGAAAACTCAACCATGATGCCAGCTAGCTCAACAAAACTAAAGGAGAAGGAAAAGACATGGAACCCAGGGAGGTAAAAAGAGAGAGAGAAAGAAAAAGAAAGCAAAAGAAAGCCCTAAACAAGAAAAGAGGAAAGAGAGAGAAACAAGAGGGAGAATTTTAAGAGTGTAAACTCTTCCAAACAAATAAAAAGGGGGACACTGCATGGTGCAACAGATCAGGCATTGCACAAGCAATATTTCTGTCCCCATTTTCCCAAGAGCTACAGCATTCAGAAGATATTCTCAAAAGTTTGAAACCAAGCCAATACCTTGCCAGTGAAGTTCACATCACGAATGGCCTTTGAGTTTGTGGCAGGGGGAACATAATTTGTCCATATCTTCAAGCGATCCTTTTTGGCTTGGAGTTCTGCACTTTTAAGACGCTTTTTTGCTTCTTCTTCCAGCATATTGGCACTCCACTCCACCACTCTAGCCAACCCCTGACAGGTCATCAAATATCACACAAGTAACAAATAATTAGTCCCCAGACCACCATTCTGACTGAGTTGAGGGCCTAAGTTCAGTAGGCATGCATACAAATAGTTGTCATGCACCTTTTTGTACATTGCAACCATTACAAAGTCACCAATTACTTGGATGACTTTGTGGTGCATTAAGTCAAGCATAAAACAGAAATGAGCCAAGCATGCGCAGGGTCTCTAATCCTGTCAAAACAACACCCAGATAAAAGCTACACATATTCTCAATCTCCAGGTAGCTTACCTGCTTGACTAGTTCAAGAGACAGATCAATTGCTGCATCCTTATCTGGATAATGGATGGAACCGATCAAGTTGTTGAACTTGTCTGCACCTTCTAATACTATCCTAACCTGCAGATGAACCAAGATGATTAGTAAGCAAATCTTGCAGAAACCATGTCCCCCAACCCCTGCAGAAATGTTATTCAGAAGGGCTAGAATCCACAGTTAGAGCCCACCCATATTGGCTTAAGGCTCCTTGCAACGAAGTTGTGAAGATGTAATATCCATGATCCACAAGATTTACATGTGTCATCAAGTTTACTTACATCCCTATTCAGAACTCGCACTTCAGTGAAATGCTTAGCCTCCCTTGCATAAGGATCAGGTGGCACTTCTGCATTGGCTGCTGCCACATTTGCAGCAGCCAGTTTCTGAGCAGCAGTTTGAGTTGCTACTGGAGATTCAGATGGTGGAATTGTTGCCTCATCCTCCTTGGGCTCAGTGTCTCCATCCCCAACCTTCGGTGCCACTGGCACAGCCCCTGACTCTGTTGGTGATACCCGCCTCCCCATTGAGGGTGACTGCATGAGAGAACAAGTATCAAACATGATTTACGCCAACTTGCATGCCATTGGTGTAGATTCCCTTACCATCTTAACCAGAACATTTGATACTGGAATAAGCCATATAATGTATATGTCTTCAAAAATATTGCAAACTTCTCCGACTTCAATTTTAGGTAACCTGAATAGAATTGAAAGAGCGCCCAATAACAATGTATCATCCTTAAATACTCAGAGCTTCTCCATAGTTTCATTTTAGATCATTCTGAATACAATGCAAAGAAGATCAACTAATAAGGTCATAGAGTTTAGAGATCTGACAATGTATCAACAAACACAGAAAAAGACAAGACTGCAGTACTTATAATGACAAAATGCAAGCACAGAAAAAACTGCAGACCAGAGTGAAGATTACCACAGTCTCAGAAATGTTCTGTGACCTATAACAGCAAAATGTATGCTTGTCCAGCTATGTATACATTTATAACATCTCTACTGGATTCATCAGCTCTGAGCAGAGAGTAGAGCCCAACATCAGAAATTAAGCAACAAACTGAGTTTTTGTCACAAGACCACCAGTACCAGAAACCATGATACTAGCTTGCTGAAAAGAACATAAAAGAGATGGATATTACAAGGGAAACCATATAGATCTCTACACAGAGAGGAAACCTAACAAAAAAACAAATAATGAAACAGCAAGAAGAGAGAAACAACAATTAAAGCTTAAAGAGAACAATCTTTTTAGGAAAATGTGGGCTTTGAAAAGGTTCCACTCAAGATTAAGAACCTCTGGAAAGAATTGGCATGAAGATTTCAAGGTGGAAATAAACAACATAAAAATATTTTCTTTTGTGAAGGTTGATAACTCTAGACTTTGCATGACTGTTCAGGCAGTAATATAATATAAAAGGAACTGATAGAATGTGAATAAAAGAAATATTCACCTGAACTCCAGCGCAGTAAACCTGCACATAATGAAATTCTGGAAGAAGATAGACACGAACAGTGCTCCCATCTCTAACAGCTTCAACAATTGCTGGCAATGGTTTCCCTTTGCAATTCTCCACAAGGCCCATAGTATCAAAGTTGGCAGAGTCCCCTATTGCTGAAGGAGGAAGCTCCCTGATAGAAGCCTCTGCTGCACCTGGTGTCTGAAAACCCACAAAATAATAATGATGCCCTAATTACTATATAAATCTGAAACCAGCCATAATATGACATGCCCTGACACACCTTTCCAAAACAAGAGTGTGTACATGCTAGAGATGGATGCTTCAAGTCTGAGTCACTTCAGACACCAGATCAACACAACAAATCATGATAATGATGAGGCAGATGAGCAGTGCACATGGCAACTTCCAGTAATTGGCAAGACAGTAAGGAAACGAGATTTCACAACCAGATACTTGCCTTGGTCCATATGCCATAGCCTTGTGTTTGGGCCTTCTCTTCTCTCTCAGTGAGCTCTGTCAAATAGGCCGAGCTGACCTCATTATTCTGTGAACCCTGTTGTCGAACCTGTGCTTCAACACTCCAGCATGAATAAAGCAGATATTACAGCATCCAAAAAAGACCACAGCACTAAACCCACAGAGTCTTGCCAGATGCTAAGTGTCATTCAACCAAATTGGCCTTCCTAACATGTTCCTGTGACTTCAAATATCCACATGGCTGAAACCCTGAGACCTTGAACCCAGTTTTAAGGTGTGGCAGTTCATTGAAATTGAGGCAGGGGAACATATGATTACCTTTGCCCAACCTTGGGAGACAACATCAAAAGCCACATTCTCAGAACCGAGCATCACCATGCCAAACTCTCTGTTAATCGCTGGAACTGTATAATCCACCTTAAAAGTGACATCCTGTAAAGCACAAAGAAAAGTCGGGCCCTGTCATCTGAGAAGTGGGACTGGATTGCACATGGGCAGCAGTACCACTAAAGCAATTGAAGCATAAGAACTCCATGGTAAACCTTTGAAGGTAACACAACAAATGAAGGTAGTCATAACCCTTATGAGTATCACACAGAAGGTGTCAGACCTTCACCTTCATCAGAGTGGCATTGACAACAAAAATTGCAGATGTGCAACAGAAGACACACCTTGCCAATGCACTTTTTCCGGAGAAACTCTCGGCTGTCCCAAGCAAAAGGCTCATCCCTCCCATCCCTGCGGGCCTAAAGGATAAAGGCACCAAAATTGTCATATACTTATGGTACAGACAGAACTCTAGGCTCACCGATGTTGCTGCACTACTGATGGCTGCTGCTAAAGACATCAGCACCATGTTTATAGGACACATTTTGATACCAGTGCAACAAACAGCACATAATGTTGTCAAAACATCAGCATGTGGTCAACCATTTTGGGAGGACAACAACAGTCCCATAATCATGAAGATCACTACAGTTTAGTTGAAGGAGATCATATTACACAATAAACACACCCACAGCAAATCCTCCAGCCTTTGAAAAAGACTCTTCTCAAGAAAATTTACTCTTAAGAGTTGACCTGCTATATTACTGAAAAAATCCTTTATCCAAATCTAGACAACAGTTCAAAAGGTCAAAACAATCTTGAAGACAAATGCACTCTGATCTTTTGACAAAACAACAAATCTTAGTCCAGTCCACTTTCTCTTTGCATCTCTGTACATGAGAGGAATCAGTGGGAGGACCTCAGGGAGATCTAGACATTTCAAAGGAGACCCATCAGCTCTCCTTGCAAAGAAAAAAACTTGAGACTTTTTTGTTTGTGGCCAACAACATTCAGAGAAGAACTCAAAGTTGCAGAATTATTTTTCTTCAACTGTCTGCATCCGAAAAAAAAAAAGAAAAAAAAGAACCCATGTGGATGATCTTCACATCTTACAACTGGAGATCTTCTTACATCAGTTATACGAGGCTGCAGGAGAAGACTCTGTCAAATGTCATCAAAGGACGTCCAAAATGAAAGCAAAAAAAAAAGACCCAAAATAAGATAAAGAACCCAAATCCAACACTCACCAACTTCGGGGCAATAAGAGCCGCTAGGGTGATGGTTTTCTCGGGGGGAGGCCCTCCCCTCACACTCCCCATAATCAGTAAAGAATCTCCAGAAGGCACTGCCTTCACAGTCCCCTTCAACCATCCTGTCGCCATTTTTTCACTTCTCGCCTTGCCTTGCCTAGATCCCGAGCTTCTTCTCTGAAGATCACCAAGATCACCCAACCCATTAGACCGTCAGTCAGTAATCCTGCAGCATTTTCCAAACCGCAAAAAATAAATTTAAAAAATAAATAATCCTAAAACCTAAGCTTCAAAACAAAACTTAGCGCACCTGCACGAAGAAGAAGAAGATCAATGACAACCAGCAGACGATAGAACAAAGTTCGTCGAGTGGATCCCGGATTACCTAGCCCAGATCCGATACGGAGGAGAGGAGACGGATCCTTGAGCAATGAGCTGCGGTCAGGTCAAAAGTGCAGGAGCTTGCTGCGAGAGACCTGCGATCCGAGGTACCCAACAGAACTAAGCTGCAAAAAATCATGCGAAGCGGACGGCCATAAGTAGTAGGCTACTGGGGATGTGCGAGATTTGGATCAAAGCGTCAGTGAGGCGGGCGTTCCTTCAACCCTAAAAACACCAGGGAGCTAGGTACCTATCTAGCTATCACCTTCTGGATAGGTACCCTTGACTGATGGCTCTCAAAATCAAAGAACCGGTTCTGAGCCTTGACTGGACAGTTTCCAAATTTTCTATATTCAAACAACGTGCACAAGTAGTATTCTAGGACCCTGTTTGTAAATAGCTAGGGTTTACATTTTCCAAACCCTCGCACACATTCAATTTCTAGTTCACTCCAGATAACTAAGAAAACGGATTCAGACTACCAAATCCAGCAATCCCATTGACCCGGAAAGAAAAATCTTCAAGCCTACACATAACGCTACCTATTCTGCTGACCATTGAAAATAGTGTGATCCCTTTCCACCATTTTGAATGATCCTCTAAAATTCTCACAAACCCGTCAAACCTTATTAATTATGATGCATTCACACTTGATGTTAAAGTCGGTGTTAAATGAAGATGTATGTGACATCCTCGGTGGCACCCAATGTTAAATGGGCAAGAACTTAATGTTAAGTGAATGTTAGCTCAAAATAAAATGTTCATGGTATGCAGATAAGTGCTAAATGACTAGCATGGTGTTAGGGGACTTGACACTAGAGTCGATAACACGAGGTGTGAATGCACCTTTAAAGTATTTTAACTCTGACTCCTTAGCTCAAGATAACTAACAACAAAAATTCAGATCACCAAACCCAACAATTTTGTTGTTCATAACATTTGTTCTGTACATCTCTATGTTAGTACACTAAATATGTAACCCATGGTTGTATATAGAGAAACGAAAAAATCATAAAAATTATAGAATTGGCTTTTACTATCCTAGTGTTTGAGTGGTTCTTTCCAGTGTTGTGTGAGTATATCATTTACCTACAAAATTCAGATAGAGTATATTATTCACTCTAACCTACTAATACCCCTTTCTAAAACTGTGAGTACTATTCATTGAAAGATTCAGACTTGTTTTTATGTGTTTGTGTACATTTATAATCAAGGATGAATCAAACATAATCCAATATTATAGTTCCTTGGTTAACATGAGAATAATGAAGGAGCTTTAGGATAAGATTGGGACTAGGTGCTTAATGTTCACTTTTTGGTCGCATCAAGTACACTAGTACAACAAAATGTGGTTTTTCTCACCCAAAAGGCCAAAGCTCATGACACATGCATGAGATAAACTTTGTGGTTTCGTCCATTAAAATGTATAGTATGTGATGTTTATGGTGACATATAATGCATTAAAATTATAATTTGACATTAAGTTATGGCAAATAATTTTTTTTAATTTTATTGTAGTTTTTTTCAAGATTTTTCCAATAATTGCAAAGTCTTTTGGCAATGTTGAAGGTTTCTCACTTGCACTTTCACACAATTTCAATTCACCTTGGGAAGGAGTTGGAGCCATACAAATTCACACATATTCAACACATCTTGCAAATGTATTTGAGTCATAACATACGATGTCTTGACATGATTTTTAACTTGTTTGTCTTGTTTTGCCTCAACTTCGGTCACAAGTCCAATGCTAAGGTCACCATAACAACAATGATTTTTTTTCATTTTAAAATGAATACAACTTTAACATATTTTTTTGGTCAAACTATAAATGTGTTTAATTAACTTCTTTCAGCTCATGCTAAAACCTTCCAAATTAAACATGACTCAATTTTTTTTCTCCACTTTTGATCATGAGCTCAAGGTTGGGGTTGTGATAATCTAACACAATAAACGGTAAAATATGTAAAACAAAGTGTAACCAAAGTTTTAGTTTTCATTGGATTATGTCATGAAACTTTTTCTCTTTTTTTCATTATTGAGTTTTTTTTTCAAATTCAAAACTAAATTCATATTTTGTGCACATGTATATCAAGGTATAGCAAATTGACAAAATTAACATTGCATGTAATTTTCACAAAAAAATTGTTTTGAACTATTAACACAAACCTTCATTTAAACACATAATTGCCAATCAACATATATAAAGTTGACCATGCCACCACAATTGAATCACAATGGCCAAACTTTGAACATTATGTTTCACACCTAATACACCAAGATGAATGTAGTCAACCTAAAAACATATGGATCTCATAATAAATGTTTGATGTATCCATCCCCATGCACAAAATGTTTATGCTAATTGTTGGGGATATTAAAATGCCACATGATGTTCACATCATGGAATGACTTAGGATATTTTATCATGTCAATATGTGCATGAATCTTGGTAATCTCAATGTGTTAAGGTGCAACCATGGATGATGGAAAATTAATATTAATTTCATGTTATTTGAAATATATAATATTTCACCAATTCAAATCTAGAATGTTAAGTAACATAAATTATGATGTGAGTGATTATGTGGTACAACACACTAACCCATTGTCAAGAGGATAATACCTTACTAATTTGATGACCAAAAGCCTTTTAAAATGTAAATTTTTTATTAAAATTCTAATGTTATGTAGGGGCCCCAAAAGGGGTGGTCTAAATCATTGTTTAAAAAACATGTACTTAAGTTGTTAATTCCAATATTCAAGATTTGTTTTCCATTGAAGTTCTTTATTTGTTTGAACTCCCATTATTATTTCATCTTACTTTCACTAACAATCTTCAAGTTTTATCCAATGTCTTCTAACTATTGTGAATTCAACACCATAGAAATTGACATCTATGCATATTAAAAAAGGCGATGAAATGTAATGTTTTATAACTACTAGAAAAATAATAATAATAATAACATTAGTACTTGTAGAAGACAAAAATGTCAACATTTGCAAAACAACAACAAAAAACAAGACAAGATAAGAACATATGCAAAGTAACATCAATATTTGAAAATAATCAAAATATTATACAATAAAAATGAAAAAGTTACATAGAATGTTCATGAGGGGTTCAAATTACAAATAAAGGAAGAAAAATTCCTTGTTTGAAAGCAAGGGTGAAATAGTAGCAAGAATCCTAAAAAAACATGGAACTTGAATAAATGTACATTAACAATGAAATTTAAGCACCCTTTCCAAGTTTGGTATGTAGCATTGAAATTTACAATTGTTGCAACCCTAACATTGGGTTCGTGACTAAATGTGACATGCAAGGGCCCATGAAACCAATAATGTGTTTAGGTGTGAAACACATTCTCAAAAATGGGGGAGAGTGTAAGAGATGAAACCTAATGATTTTCAAGTGCACTCCCACTTTGGGAATTACATTCAAGCGGGAGTTGTGAACATTTAAGGCCTTGGTTGGAAGGGTAAACAAACATCAAATTGGGCCCCCGGGACACCATTAGAAAGATCTTGAAGCGTAGATGCTTAAGGTGCCCTCGCATTGTTCATTTAGACCTAATTTGCATGAATGATAATCAAAAGAAAGGGCAGGAGTCAAATTGAGAATTTGATTCCTAACCACAAATCCCTTGAAAACAAGAGTCAAATGAGGTCCAATTGGAACATGTTATGCACCGTTGGAAAGATATTTTCAAGGGTTATAAGATATCGCCCTTGCATTTTCATAACAAATTTGATTTGAGAAATATATGGGTGTCCAAAGTTTTGTGACAACAAAAGTCCCAGTTTTGGGACTCCCACTTGGGAGTCGAGGAAAAGTGGCATTTGGATGTAGTCCCCGTGGAAAGGTACAAAGTATACTATAGGGATGGAATGGTGCCTCCTCCCATGGGTTGCAAGCCGTGTAAAGCTTGTGTTAAATTTGTCATGCCACTTCCATTCAACTTGTGTTAATTGCCCTTTTTTCTTAGTTGTGCAAGTTGATTTCATCTTGAACTTTCACTTGTAAGTTTGTCCTAATCTCATCCCAAAGCTCTAACACACCCTCCTACCCCTAAAGTGCTATGAGTTAGGGAACGTGTCCCAACTCTTTTCTTTTTCCCTTGTTTCACTTTAAGATTCACCTTTGAGTCTCTTGAAAAGTTTAGGGGCACGTCAACAATTGTTTGAAAAAAACTCATTTTAATAAGGTCAAATGATAGAGTGAATTGCCAACATACTAAAATTGAGGGAAAAAAAAAAACTTACCTTGCAAAAGTTGATGGAAATGTCACTTGTGACTAAACATCAACACCCTAGGAAAACACCATTATAAGTGAGGTGATAAAAAAGATTTTGAACATAATGAAATTGAAGAGGAGAAAAAATTTAATTTGCAAAAGTTGATGGAGATGGTGTATGTGACTGAACTCAACACATTCGAAAAACATTACTATAAATGAGGTGACAAAAAGTTCATAAATGTAGCAAACAAGAAATGTACAAAATTATTATTGACTAATATGAATGTCGGTGATTATAGATGAAAACATGATCAAATGATCATTGGCATCTACAAATGAACAAAAACATAAAAGTAAAGGAGCAAATGCAAATGACTTGAGGTCTATAAATGAGCTCAAATGTAAGGATCTTAATGACATTGAGAATAAATTGATAGTTCTTACAAATTGAAAGACAGAAATGCAATGTGAAAAAAACAAATGCAACCCTAACATCCATGATCATGTGTGAATCATGATGAAAGATATGTATTATCTAAACTTATAATCTTGTTTAAACTTAGGTATGTAACATTGTGGGTTTGAATTGTCACATGAAATGCAAGCTACCATCTACCATCATGATTGATGGTACTTAGACATGCAACATGTCAATTTGTAGAATGTCGGTGTGGTGTTATGGCATTTACCACTAAGATCCTTCACCACTATTCTTCCTTTCTTTTTCTCTAACTATTGAACCAATTGTTGGGCTCTTTATTTTTCTAACATGTTCAAATTTTAATCAAAGTATTATAAATAATCCACATGCAACCTTGAAAGATAGGTGAAGATAGCTCAATCTTCAATTATTGGCTAGCAAATCACATTAACAATTGCATGGTTTCACACATGAAGCTACAAAGATTAAATCATCACACAACACTCTTTAACCAATTAATACATGAATAACTAGTTATACATAACTGATCATACACGGTCACATTATTGTGCTTACATACAAAGTGAGATTGAGAAGTTGTTTGGAGGACAATTTCAATGGATGACTAAAAGTGAATTCACAAATAAATTTGACATGAAACATGATTATGAGCACCATTAGTGGACAAATGCTCATCTTGATGAAGGTCTTGAAAGCATATGGTTGCCTCTCTCCATATCATCAAATATATGGTATCTCCATCATTGGTAAAATATGAGCTTTCAGGAATATCCCATTTGCCTTCATAATTCCAAATAATAAGATTTTGTCACACAGCGAGCACCAGCAGCAATGCCCACTTTTTGAATTTACCCCAACTAGGTACACAATGGGAAACACAGCTCCTGACTGGGGCCAAAACTGAGGATGCCATTGTGATTAAGCTTATTCATTATGACACATAAGACTTCTGCAACAACACTTTGCAATATCTCTGTGAAGGACGTAAAAGCTTGGGCCCTCATTTTGAAAACTGACATTCATAACTTCAATAATGACAGTTGTAATCTCTTTCCAATCCCTAAGCTTATTCCATCATCCAAAAAAAGCTATGTCCACTTAGTTGTGCAGAGACAAGGGGATAATGCCACTTTCGGATTATGTCAGGGATGATATTTCAAACACATCAGCTTCTGCACATGGATGTCAATGTAAATCCTATGCACAGTGCACATGTACACTAATTTGAAGCTGCACAATAATCTCATTGAACCAGAATAATGATAACACATCTAAGACTTGAGGTATGACTGCCATCTCTCTGCCTGATAAAAGCTACAGCAAACTTTCCAAGGTTCATCAACTTCAGATTGCTACAAAGGATGTACATGGCAGCCTAGACCTACCCCTTTGGATCTCAGGAGTCCAAAGGTAGGTTTTCACACCTTGGACAACTGATTGCTTGACTTGGCCTATGCAGGGTCCAGCTTTAAAAAACACCTGAAAGTTGTCATGTCCATGACTAAATTGTCTGTAGCAGGAGATTGGACAATCAAGAGGTATGCCTGGCCAGTGGAAGGTAATTTACAAGGTTTTGTGTTGATGCAAGAATTCCTTTGGTGTTCCAGCCAACATCACATCAGTAACACTCCCTAAGATGATTGACATCCATCTGCAGTACTCCAGATTAGACTGATTCTATTCCACGCTACCAACAAAGTCAAAATCCAAACTTAATACTAATCTCAAGTATTTGATTTCAACATGTGCCCAAATGAAATGACAGTCATGCTATATTTTTCACAGTTTTCCAAAACTAGTGCTGTTCCACAAAAGTAGTCCTTCTAGAAAGAGTCCACTTGTGGAAGATGGCACTACACTACTGGTGGTGCCAATGAGCTTGTATGTCCCTTACCCGAACTCTTACCCATGATCACTTGGCACAGGTGAGCTAAATTCAAAAGAAACCATGCACCATGTCATTGAACCCAATATCATCTCCAAATTCACCTCCTGAGCCTTCATCACCACTGCTGAATGCACCCCTTGCAGGACCTTCATCCCCATCTGATATGAGCTCCAAAATACTGTCACCAAGCCCATCATCACTCCCTTCATCATCTGTAGTATCTCCAAAGTCAGCATCTGCATCATCATCAACATCCTCGTTGTCGCCACTGCCATCATCCTCATCATTACTCCCAAGATCTATATCCTCATCATCATGCAATTCTGCATCTTCGTCTTCCTCCTCACCTTCAGTGTCCTCTTCTTCACTCTCACCACCATCATCAGGATCAGAGTCATCATCAGTTGGTCGACGCCTTCCCACTTCATACAGCCGAGCAAAAGAGTCCATTTCATCGTTTCCCTCCATTGCCACAACAGCAATGAAGGAATCAGTAGGCTCAGTGGCAAGATCAAGTACACATCGGTCAACTGGAGTTGTGGCAATGTCTGAATAGTCCACAGCATCCATTGTGCGGAAGGCAGCAAACAGTGGGTGCCGCACTCTTCGGGGGTGAAGAGCTGCCATGATGTCATCAGAGTTGCGGCGAAGAGTAGCATAGATGACATCACCAGTTGTATTAAAGGTGATGGCGGTTTGGTCCAGTGATGGCACACTCCGTAGAAGCTTGAATGATCGCAAATCCCACACTTCTGAGTTTATTATCACCTGTAGCAATGTCCAGTATTAGGAAACATATGAGCTCTACAAATACTTGTACAGCTTTTCAGTCCAGAATCATAAGGTTCCATAAACCATGCACAGTCGTTGAGCATACCTCATTTCCTGCAGGATGGAAGCCACCGCCACCATAATCTGTGAACTGGTCAAAGCGATGGATAGCACGTGGTAGACGGTGATCCCACAACACCCCCGTCCACAGTATCAACACATCATCAGGACTGAAATGCATGGAGGTCTGTGCATGACCACGAGGCAACCCAGGAGATGTGATGGAGCTGTCTGACAGCCTCTGCTCTAGCTTACAACTCTCCACGTCATACAGCAGTACCTCCTTTGCTGATGATTCCAATGCAACAGCCCCAAACCTTCTTCCTGCATGATTGAAGCGTGCTGCTCGGCAGTCCTCAAATACATGCAATGATCCACTACTCAGTGCAGCTGAATTCCAAAGCCTGACATCATAGCTTGTGGATGAGAGTAGAAGCTGCCCTGTGCGCGAACCTCCATTACCTGCTAATGTATGAGGGGCTGACTGCAAAAGAGTTATTGGTGAAGCATACCCCATGTGCATTTCCAGAATGTTGCCAGTGCTAGAGTCAAAGAGACGAATGTCACCAGCATGACTACCAGCAGCAAGACAGGAAGCATGACCTAGAAAGGTTGTGGCTGTGAGGAGCACTGCTTCATCACGGCAAGTTCGCCATGGTCGGAAACGGCTGTACACAAAGTGCCGGTCTCTCCTGCGGCCATGCATGCCACCAAAAGGAGGGCATATCTGACGAATTGCAAGCCTTGCTGCAGTGTTCAAGGATGCATCTAATGCACGGCTGGGCTCTGGACACACATGAGGATGAAGGAGAGAAAGAGGTGGGAGTGTGGTGATGGGTGCAGGACATTGCCGATGCTGGTGCTTCAAATACTGGACCACAAGTGAATCCAGTGTAGCATGTTCTGCACTAGGAATGCGGGGCTCCAAAAGTAGACCCATGTTTGAAGAAAAATGAGAGTGACAATTGATGGGAGTGTTGATGTACTGTCTGAGAGGCATATAGGGTGACTGCTGCAGATCAGTGTTGTTAGGAAGCTCAAATTGTGATGCAGCAACATCACTTTTCTCAACCAAAACTTGCAAGCCCACAGACTTGGCTGAGGTAGGATCTTGCTGAGATATTGTTGAGAAACCAGAGACAGGTATTGAAGAGCTGTCTACTGCAGTGCTGGCCCTCAAACCAGAGTTCAGTGGTGTCACACAAGGTGAGGTGGCTGGGTCAGCAAAACAAATCCGCTTACTTGGAGAAAGCAGCAGCATGTCCCTGTCACTAGCCTTCCGCTTTACAGGCAAGTTCCGGTGAGAAGTAGGGGTCTTGAACATAGATTCAGCATATTCTGTGCCAGTGCTTGACTTTCCAGATTGGAGAGTTTCCTGATATTCATTGATTCGACCCGGTTGTAGCCGACTTTCTTTGTTAGACAGAGACTTCTTCAGCACACTTCCAGGAGTTGGTGAGGGCTTGGGGCTCGCACTCAAGGCAGCTGAGAAGCCAGGTCGTCTGCGGGAGGGGACAAAAAGCTGAGAGCTGCTCACTACCTCATCATCTCTTGATGCTTGCTTAGAAGCTGCAGCCAAGAAACCTCCCGGAACCCGTCCAGCAGGCCACTGCAAGTCATCTGCCAGATTTTCTGTTGAAGCAGAAGTTAAGAGTACAGAAGGAGCAGGTACAAAGGATGGCAAAGGCTTGAGCTGTGCCTCTTTCAACAATGCTGCAGCAGCACTGGTAAGCCCTGAACCTATCAAATGCTCATGAATCAGCTGCAAAAGCTCCCTGCAGTGAAGAAAAATCCCCATCAAGCTTGTCAGAGGATAAGACATGTACCAAGTCAGTTCATCTTTAACCCTGGAACTGTTAAGATCAGTTGGGAACCAGGGGAAATTTTCTTAGCATGACTGGTGACAAAAAAGCAGCTGAGCTGCTCTGTGTTGAACAAATTCAGACTTTGACAGCATTTGTAATGTCCCAAACAAAATTACAAAATCTCCTGCACTTGGTAATTGGGATTGAAATCTACCGAGAATGGTAGCTTATAGGAGTTGCAGCTGCAATAGCAGCTCTTTCAATCCGGCGCAGGGTTGGAGCAGCTGCTTCACTTGCTGCTACTGTATTTGCACGTCCTGCATTTGTCACAATCTGAACCAGACCTCCACACATTAGAGTTGGATCTTCTGATTTCAAAGGAAACATTACTTCTAAAGCAGTTACTCTTCCTCCAGTGGGTGCCATGATTTACCACCTGATTAAGGTCACATATTGGCAACCCAGACCCCAAAGGTGCTATGTCCCAAACCTGTAAAAGCAAATCAAGAGGAAGAGATGAAAGTCACTACTCACAGCAATAAGCTCCAGTGCTACTCGGCTAAGCTCTGCTTGCCATCGGCCTTGCTCACCACTTCCCGCCCCAGCAGCCTGACGACCTGCCTGACTCCCCACATCCCTCAGGAGCTCTGACAACAGCTTCCCCACCTGTTCCAACAAACCTCCTTCATTTAACTATCAGGACAAACTACATATGGTTATACAGCTAGAGTCGAATACACAGACAGAGATAACCAGACCAAGACTATAATTAGAATGAGGGTGTGAAATGCCATCTGTTGTGGAAAACCAAAGAAAAAGAAGCAGAATGAAGAGTTTTAAGCATGTAGAAATAAGCAAAGGGTGCATGCCTGAAGCTTGGTGAGAATGTGGGCAATGGTGTCATCACGCGCCAGGCCCAACAAGACACGACAAGCAAGGGCTCGAATGCAATCAAGAGCAGTAGGAGGCAGAACAGTCCGAGGATGGAGCAGATGGAGGAGCACTTTAATACCATTGTTGGAGCGCACTGCCTCACGGGCAAAACGGTATCCCTGCTCCATATATGCAGCCAAAGCTGACCCTCCAGAACCTGGCCCAAGTGAAATCCGACGGTCTCCCACAACTGCTGCACTTGATACCCCTCCACCATTCTTATCAAGAAGAATTTCGCCTCTACTTGTCCAGCCCTTGGTTTCAAAAGTGACAGCTGTGGTAGGTGGTTGATTAGATGGAGGTGGCACAATTGTGGCTGGAGTGTTTGGTGCTGGCACTGGGCGGCTACACACTGAAGGTGGTGGACACACCAAATTCACTAATACCAGTAGTGCAGCCTGAATCACCTGTCACCATTTATAATGCCAAAATACAATGTGAAGCATCCGGGTATGGTGAACATGGGAGCTAAAATCGCACTAGGAAAGTCAGTTTTGACAGTGGGAATGCACTGCTGCCTCATAGATGATAGACATGCACAATACAACAGCAGTTAAAACATACTGTACTGTAATGATAACAGAAACCACTTCCATATCTGGACCTTGTTCTTGGAATTAGCAGCTGGAACAAGAAAACTCTTAATCTAATGTTCAACCAAAGTCCACACAAACCACAGTCTTATATGTCCTACCCTATCCAAATTCCATAAGGGTACATGCAGGAGCCCAAGTGAATAAGGAAAGAGAATCCAACCCAAAGAGAAGGTTTAATATCTCCATACAAAAAAAGGAGTAAGAATTCATAGAAAAATGAAACCGGTGAAGAGACTGATACCTCAGGATCACAGAAGGCAGCTCCACTTGCAGAGTCGAGAAAGACAGCCATACCGGATCGGTCATTGCTTAGTGTCGATCCCACAACAAGGCGTCGAGTGTAAGGCACTAGTGACACAATCTGGAGGACTCCCAGTGCATGCTGTGCAATCTCATGTAAGTACCGTTCTCCAGGTGCAGCCTGCAAACATACAAGCTCTTTGAGGGTGGTCTAAAATAAAAACCCTGATCAATTTGGAGACAGATAGCAAGATATGTCCAAGAAAAATGTGATGTAAGACTGTCATACCTGTGCAAGCTCAATCAAAATTGTATGCCCACCATAACTCATGAACTTTTCCAGAGGAGCCCATCGAGCTCTCACAAAAGCTGGGCCCAGCTTTCGATCACGCTGCAACTGCAGTATGATGGTTTCCATTGCCTCATTGCTTAAATCAAGGGGCTTGTAGATAGCCCTCCCACTTATTCCACTCCGGGATCCACCACGATGACCTCGGTATGGTCGCAAGGAGTCAACGAGGAGAAGAAGATGAGCACGGAAGTACTGACGAAGTGCCACACAGGTGTGGTATGCAATTTGTTTACCTGAAGATGTTAAAACCTCAGCTGCCAAGCTTCGATCACTGCGTGAGCCTGCAGATGCTGCAACTGCACTTGAAGTGCCAGATCCTCCACCTGACCTCAAAGCTGCTGCATTGCGTAGCAGCATGAGCACCTTCCTTAGTCCATCCTGACTATCAAAGGCATCAAGAATGGCTCGGAAAACAAATGATCCACCAAAGAACAATGCAGCATTTCTTCGGGCTGGATCTTGAGCACAGCCCAATAGGAAAAGTGCAACAGCCACTATCTCCTGGACTACAGATGGGGGTAGTGTGCACACTCTCTCCATCACACCCTGCCATAAAAGCCATCTTTCAGCAAAGAGTGACAGGAGATCAACAAGAACTCCAGGCAGTCCCCAATTGTTCCCTAGCAGTTTAGATGTATTCTTCAATCATCACAAACTTTCCACATCCAGCTCTCCTCACCTGATATGTTTCATGCATCATGCACAGATTGGACCAAGTCTACTGGGAAAATGCTCAATAATTAGTATGCAATTTAGCATCAAGCACAAAAGGAAATTAGACACCAGTATGAAGAAAATGTCAATCACCTAGCAAAGTTAGACTAGACACATTAACAGAATGCTGGCAAAAAGAGTGAATTCATCCACAGGAGAGGCCAAGGACCTGCAAAGAGGCAAATGCAAAGAGGCAAAGAGAAATGCCCGTAAGAGTTTGAGGTACTCTTGGAGTATTTAGAAGCTGCTGAACACCACCACGATCCACAAGAAGTGCAGCAAACTTGCGATGAGCAGCAAGTGCACAAATAAGCTTCAGAACATCAGAGAGCATTGCCATGTCCTTTGGTGAACTACTGTCCCTTGACAACCGCTGAAGTAATGCAAGACATACATCCACCCCTCTCTCATGGAGCACTGGACCCAGTACTTCCAAATACTCCCCCATCTTCTCTAAACACTGCACACAGTATTGTTCCCTTAGTGTCGCAATTGCTTCTATATCCATGATGCAGTCCCCCTTCTCTTCCAATTCACACTCATGGCCATCTTTTGCAGCACTTTTCAGGACTTCAGATGCATCCTCGACCACCGCCTTGCTGTCCTTAAACTGAACCCTATTGGAAAAAGGACAAAGAAAGCACTTCAGGTCAAAAGCAAGACAACATAAAATGAAATCCTGCCTCTAAAACCAGACAACAGTGTCATGGAGGTGGGGTAAAAAGACTTCTTCAAATAGATAACCAACACCATTGCCATTGGAATTCACCTGTTCAGGCTGGTCGCAACAGCAGCATCCACAACAGTTGCTGCTGCTGTATTTGCAGCCAACAATATCACTTCTTCATCATTGGAAGCTTCCAGGGCCTGCAAGGCATTTCTGCAACATTTAGGCACCAATGAATACCACAACCAGTAGACTACAGAGTAATGGTACAGGAGTGTGAGCCACATCTTCCAGCAAGTGCTCACAATTTTCCCAGTACTGTCTGTAAGGACACAAAGAAAGTGACTTTCCTGATATTATGCAATATGATAATGGACAAGGAACGTACCTCCAAAGCAGCTACCTTAACAAGATCAGCTGCAGCATCTCCAGCTGCTGTCACAGCCTCTAAAGGAGCATTTGCAGCTCTTGCCTCTGCCTGTGCAGCACTTTTGGCCCTTTGCATAACCACTGATATGTCAGTGCTACCAACCAACACAGTTTCTTTATCCAACCCACCATCATCTTTTACTCCCATGTCACTCTGCCCTTCAAGCCCAATCTCCAACCTTGCACTACTTTTGTCAAGTAGTGATTTCCTAGTTCTGATGCCATCAACATAACAGGTGCCTCCATGCATGATTGTTGATGATGGGGCTTGACCTTTTTCAGGCTCCACCACCCCATCACTTGCTCTTCCCTTCCCTCTCACTTTCCCACCTCCCCGTTCACGAATGTCACTCCTCCGTCTCGAAGGCTCTGCTCGTCCAGCTTCTTCTGGCTCATTATCTCTAAAAGGTCGATTATTGCAGAACCAATCTGCCGGTCTATTTTTCCCATCTCGCCTCTCTTTCCGCCGCCTCTTATCCTCATTAACCCACTCATCAGCATCCTCATCTACTTCATCTGTACAAAGACTAACCTCTGCAGCTTCCGGGCCCCCGTTGTCCTCAACAATCTCATTCTCCTCTTGGTGGCTCTCTTCTGCATCTTTATGCTTTCCCTTGGTATCAAATTTCCTATCACTGATACTGTCTGTCTCTTGATCTTCAGTAAAACTTTCAGGAGCCCAGGTTTCTAAGGTTCTGGAGGCTTCTATTGGTGGCCGCACACGTCCCCGCACATCATCCCTTCCCCTACACCCACTTGCTCCACCTGATTTGTTCTCCATGGTTCCATCTGGCCCACTTTCTCCAAGAACACGCACACGAAGGTAATGCATAAGCTGCGCGACCATTCCAGTCGTGAGGACATCCTCCACCACATCCCCCCTGCAATCACCATTGACGGAAATCCATGCAACATTTCAAGAAGGTTCAAAGCCACAAAAATTCCCACAAATTCAAACTTTTACATATTATCTGAGAATAGTGCTCAGAGGACATCCATGTAAGAAACCAATAGAAAGGCCTAGTCTTTATTGTTACATCCTATCCAGTCAGCATATGCCATATGAACCTTGCAACGCAACAAAATCCCAAGTGATCAATAGAGGTGAACAGGTTAGGTGAGTAGTGATACCCTCCAAGGGCTACTGCTAACAGTCCTGTTGCATAAGTCCTTAGAATTTCTCGGTCCATGGCATCAGATGTGGTGAAACAGTTTCGGGTAGAGTGGCAAATGGTCATTCCATTTGGACCCTCAACTGCTGGCTTTGAAGAGTCTTCTACCACCCAATTTTTAATGGATGCTAAAACCTCCTCTTCAAAAATATGTGGATACTGCACACAGTGCCACGAAGCCAAATCCCACATGAATCATATAAGAGTGCAAAGCACAAGACTGTCCTGGACCACTTGACCAGGATGACAGCAACCATCACACATACACATAAAATTCAGATGCACTGAGAATAACAGCAACCAATAACATGGGGTCACATTAAAAAACCTACCATCCAGCTAGAAACACAAGCAAGAAGCAGCCTTGCTGCAGCTGCCCGAACTTTAGTGGTATGCCCAGGTTCAACTAGTAGCCTTGTCGATAAAAGCTCAAAAAAGTCATCATCCTCCTGCAAGAAATAAAACCACATCAATTACTAAGAATGAGTCCTTGAGATTCCAGTGACACCTCTCACTCTACAAGGTTGACAATGCAAAGCTCTCAAGATTTGTCTTCCCTTGGTTACAGGCACAAAAAAAGATGTCACTTTTAGTGGAAAAATATGAGATCATTGCAAACATTTCATGTCCCAAAACTACAGGGGTCCAAGGAAGACTGTCCTGTGGTCACAAGATGATGTGTAATCTGGGCTCACTCAGTTAGGGATCCAGATTGAATAAAAATGAAGGCAGGAGGATTTACCCTTATCAGATTCACAAGGCGTCCAATAGTATGGGAAGAGCGAGAGTTGTTGGTGTAAGGATGCCCAGCATGCTGCTCATATCTGTTACAAAACTAGAATTAGGTCAGCTTCTAATAAGAGCTAAAACCGCCTTCACCTTCAATGCATTAAACTTTCATTGTAAGGATTCAACAATACTCTACTGTAGAGTAGAATAGAGCTTGTAGAGCTTGATAATCCTCGAAACTCGAAGCTCGATTCAGTTCTCTCTCTATCTACAAGAAGTTGGAAATTCTGGATTTCCAGAATTCATCCCCAGCCAGCCAGAGAGACAGAGAGAGAAGGGAAGCTAAAGAAGAAGATCCGTGTGGAGAAAGAAAGAAAGAAAAAGCTGGTGATGAATGAATGTGCCTGCACGCACACACCTGGATTCCTCCTGCTCCAGAATGGCAGCCAGCGAGTGAAGCAGGCACGGACTGGGAGACGCTCGTCCTGCCACGATCCGTCTCATAAGCCCGCGCGCCTTGTGCACCAAATCTTCGGCCCCTGAGCTTCCTGCGTCCGCCCCCGCCCCCCGGCTTCCTTCCATCATCGCCACAGCCTCCGCCAGCTCTTCTACTCCTTCCTCTGCTGCGATCACCTCCCTCGCATCTTCCGCCATCGCTCTACTCCACCTTTGTAAAACCAGCCAACTGGCCGGTGGATTTTCAAATCTTCGACTGCAATCGGTTGCAGAATCCGAAACAGTGATAAGAAGATCCAGCAAGCAGCAAAGCAGCGAGCGATAACTTCGTCCAGCCCCACTGCGCTCGCTCGCTCGCTCGCCCGCTCCTTAGGTCACGCTGCCGCGCACCCACCCACCTCTCCGCCTTCCCACCCACCTCTAAGCCTTCCCGAGCCCAGGACCCCTTTGCAGTCTCGCCTTCGGCAGGTAGGTAGAAACTAGATACTATATACATCCCTTCTTTAGCTCGCCTTTGGAAGGTAGGTAGATACTAGATACGTCCCTTCGCCGGCTCGCCTTTGGAAGGTACCTAGATACGGACTTCAAAAAGCCTTTTTCTTTTACTGGCGAATTCTCGCAAGATTCGAAATTTTAAGAAAATTTACATTTGAAAATCAACTGATTTTCGAGATTTTCAACTATCAAAAGACTTTTTTTTTTGAATTAGTGAAAATCAAGAGATTTCTATACAAATGAAATAACTTTCCCCACAAAAAAATCAATTTTCAAAAGACATAAGAAAAAAGTAGTAAAAAATCATCAGATTTCTATATTTGGATTTCCGTCTATATAACGAAAAAAATAGAAGAATGATTAAAGATTTGTCTTTCATACCTAGTTGATATCTCCCTTTGTGGGCTCGCCTTTGGAAGGTACCTAAATAGTAGATACCTACTACAGGCAACCTTTTTATTTTTACTGGAAAATTGTGCGCCAAAAAACCAACTCAAAAATTAAACATTAAAAAATGAAGTGATTTTGGAATTTTCCAGTTTGTACAACACAAAAAAAAGGTTAAAAAAAAGCTCATTAGATTTTTTCGAATTTTTCAATCGCCAGAGGCAGTGATTTTCTTTCGGCGAGTTTTCGCGACTTCGCGAGCTTTTTTCAGAAAATGGAAAAAAAATCACGTAAAAATTGTGATTTTTGGGGATTTTTCCGCCATTTTTCGAAATAAAACTAATTAAATTAGTCACATTTAGACCTAGGCACTTCGTTGGTCGCCACTTGTAGCAGCACTTTTGTAAAGATGCTACAGCCGACCTAGGACACTCGCCGTTTAATGATAATTAATTCTGGGGATCCTCGCCAGTGGACCCACTTGAGGAATTTGAGAAAAACAAAACCATGCCAAGACGACCCCCCAGAAAATAAAAATAAAAAAATAAAAAAATCAAATTTCTATATTTTGTTTTCAATGCGTACTCAAAAATCTATAAAAATGGTTAAAGACTTGTATTTCATATGTGGTTTATAGCCACATTTGGCTAAATCTCCCTATGGATGATCACCAACTTTGGCTGCAAATAAAAATTCCTGAGCAATGAATGACTAGGTTATATCATTTTTTTCAGTTGCAAAATTTCGCCAATGAAAAAAATAGAAATTAAAGATTAGAAAATGAAGTGATTTTTTTCAATTTCTCAATCCCCAAGAGAGAAGAAAAGGGGTTTAAATCCCTATATTTTTTGTATTCGATTTTCAGTGTGTATGGCCAAAAATATAGAATGATGATTAAAGTCTTTCATATTTGGCTTATAGCCAGATTTGGCTAAATCTACCTCATGATGATTTCCACTTGGGCTGCAAACAAAAATTCCTAAAAACAACAAATCACTAGTATAGATAGCCCTTTTTTTACTGGAAAAGTGTTGCCAAAAAGCGAAATTAAAAACCAAAACATTTGAAATTGAAGTAATTTTGGAATTTTTCAATCACCAAAATTGAGGAAAAAAAAGTAAGACTCCCCCAAATTTCTATATGTTGTTTTCAGTGTGTAGCTAAAAATATAGATGGATAACTCATAGCCACATTTGGCTAAATCTTCCTCCATGGATGATCACCACTTTGGCTGTAAACAAAAATTCCAAAACAAAAACAAATGATATTACTTAGATACTACATACCAACCTAGTGACCTATCACAATAGATGGTTTTTTTTTTAAGAGTTTTTTGTTTGTAGCCAGAGTAGCTGTCATCCATAGGAGATGTAGAAAAAGAGGTGATCATCATCCCTATGAAGATTTTAGCCAAATATGGATATTAATAAGATATTAAAGTACAAAACTTTGTCATTCTTCTTTATTTTTGGCTACACAATGAAAAGCGAATATACGAATTTAGGGGATTTTTTTTTTCTCTTTTTTCTCACTTCTGGCGACTGAAAAAACTTCAAAATCACTTCTTTTACCAAAAAATTAATTAATTTCGCTTTATGGCGAATTTCCCCCAGTAAAAATTACACTGGAACTTCGAATGATTTGGCGTTCTGCAAACTAGGTACCTGCCAAGGTACCTTCGGTCCCTACGTTGTTGCAGAGCAAATGCATGCAGTGTACCCTACTACCACCTCCGGTTGAACTGCTGCTGTGAGTCAAAACTCTACATTTTGTGCTGCAGAATGTGCCTCTTAGGTACATTCTACCTTGTAATGAGTCACCATGGGCCTGGTCGGTACTGTTTTGATGTTTGAAAGGCGGAATGCTCACTCAGGTGGGCATTTGGCTTTCATTTTCCCATAAAAAAGAAAATTTTTAAAAAAATTATGCAGGTGCATTAT
>Ga0209611_10000258_pt1 | contig 71179 bp, 63 predicted proteins | sample S1TSphgellanicum_3_FD_187693 | JGI IMG/M metagenome (GOLD analysis project Ga0209611, IMG submission 187693) | Host-associated microbial communities from peat moss isolated from Minnesota, USA - S1T2_Fc - Sphagnum magellanicum MG (SPAdes) (version 2) | ecosystem: Host-associated > Plants > Peat...
AATAACCCCCAGCCCCGGTGAACCCCTCCCTAGCCACTCCACAATGAAAAAAACATTTCTAGAAAAAAATGTACCCTTTTCCCTTCTCCTCCTTCCACCTTTTCATATATCTAGGGGAAAAAAAAACATTAACCCCCACCCCCCTCCCCCTCAACAATTAAAAAAAAGAAGAAAAAATCAACCTGCACCCTTTCAAGTTCCCCTATCGCACAATGAATAGAACCTAAACCCAAGCCCTTCTCAACAGTAAAAAGTAATTTATCAAAGTTACAACTAGTAAAAAAAGTAACAAAAAGTAACAAACCTTACCCCTTTTAGTAGTAAAAAGTAAGTTACAAAACTTACAAATAGTAAAAAAAAGTAACAAAAAGTAACAAAAAATGAAAAAAATGAACAAAAATAACCAGGCATTCCTGTGTATTTTTCTTGGTCAAACAACCGACAGCCATGGGCATTACACTTGTAATGCCCGGATCATACCTTAAAGCAAAAATAACTCTGTCACTAGCTTCAAAACACTTGAAAATTGAGGGGTAAGTCACTTTGAAACTTTTAAATTCTTTCATAATGAACCCTTAATGCCCTCATCTATCTGGCCTCCCTAAATTTTCATACCCCCCATATCTTGCAAATGGTGATAAATTAAAGAAATTTTATTGCACCATTGGCTTTAGAACACTTGAAAATGGGGGGTAGGTCACCTCAAAACCCTAAAAAAAAACCCAATTTTAGGGGGAACACCCATGTAACCTTAAACCCTAAACATGGTACAATTCCATATTTTTGGCAAAACTTGACATAACTCCATAAATTTGGCAAAACTAAGACTTAATTCTATATGTTCTTCAAAACTTGACATAACTCCATATTTTTGGCAAAACTTCACATAATTCCATATTTTTGGAAAAATTTGGCATAACTTCATAAATTTGGCAAAATTAAGACATAACTCTATATTTTTGACAAAACTTGACATAACTCCATATTTTTGGCAAAACACTACATCACTCCATAAATTTGACAAAAAAAAATAGAAATCCTTAATTTTGACAAAACATGATATAACTCCATAAATTTGGCAAAACTTTTCATAACTACATAAATTTGTCAAAATTTGGTCCTACTCCATATTTTTGGCAAAACTAAATCATAGCCCCATATTTTTAGGGTTTTTCATATCCCTAAACGATTCTATAAATTGCACTCTCTAAACTTTCAAATTCTGTCACAAAACAAGAAAAGTCAACCAGGGATTGGAAAGTCAACCCCCCCCATATCTTCCAAATGGTGATATTCTAGGGGAATTTTTTCACACCATTGCATTCAGAACACTTCAAAATGGGGCGGTAGGTTGTTTCCAAATATTAAAAAAAACCACAATCAAGTCAAAATGCCCATGAAACACAGAAACACCAAATCTCTTATATCTTGCAAACCTCACACTTTTAACCAAAAATAACTCCACCACTAGCTTTAAAACACTTGAAAATAGGGGGGTAGGTCACTTCAAAACTTTCAACATGTATCATAATTAACCATTTATGCCCTCATCTATCCGACCCCCCTTAAATTTCACACCCCCATATCTTGCAAATGGTGATACTTTAGAGGAATTTTATTGCACCATTGGATTCAGAACCCTCGAAAATGGGGAGGTAAGTCACTTCAAAACCCCAAAAAAAAAGCCCAATTTTGGTGGGGACATATATGTAACCCTAAACTTTAAAACTGGGTAAACCCCCCCCATATCTTCCAAATGGTGATAGATTAGGGAAATTTTTTTACATCATCGGATTCACAACACTTGAAAATGGCGGGGTAGGTCACTTCAAAATCCCAAAAAAAAAGTTGCAAGACTTTCAAAATGCCCCTTCAACCCCAAAGCCCTAAAACTTCAATATCTTGTAAACCTTACACTTTTAGGCAAAAATAATTTCGTCACTAATTTCAAAACATTTGAAAATGGGGGGGTAAGTTACTTTGAAACTTTCAAATTCCTTCATAATGAGCCTTTAATGCCTTCATCTATCCAGCCTTTCAAAAATTTCATACCTTGCAAATGGTGATAGATTAGCAAAACTTTATTGCACCATTGCCTTCAAACCACTTGAAAATTGGGGGTAAGTCACCTCAAAACCCCCAAAAAAAAACCCAATTTTGGGGGGAACACCCATGTAACCCTAAACCCTAAACATGGAACCAGGTTCTTGGTACGTGGAACTGGGTTCTTGGTTGCATAATTCCACTTAAGTGTGGAACCGGAACTGGAAGAGAAATATAACTTTTAAAGAACCTGAACCGGGGGTTCCACCCAACGCTGGTAATTTCCCTCAGATTCTCAAGGAGTATCATGCACGCAATGTCCCTCCTCTTTTCTAAAAGGGATATTTACAAGAATATTAACGTATCTAGTGCACACCAAATACACCAGGAAATTTTGCAGATGCTTGGAGCAGACTAGGATTGAGGTTGAGGTTTTAGCCGTGGTCACCAGAGAGTCGATAGTCCCAAGGTTGTTACCTATCAGAAGATTTGCTCAGGAACCCTTTGTTTGCTGCAGCGTGATCCGCAGGCACCATGTCAGTTGACGCCTCCGCCTGTGGGACTGTCGACAAGAAGTCTACAGAAGAGTATGAGGTTGACTATCCCAAAGTTGTTGTAGCCGAAGTGGAAGCGGAACTTCTGGATCCGGTGAAGTCCGACCAACTCGCTCCAGCGACGAAGGAGGCTTTTGACGAGGTCATCCATAAGGAGAACAGGGTTTTGCTTTCTATTTGGCGGGCAAATCGAGACCAGCACACAACGTCAGATGGCGATAAGCACGAGGTTATTAAGCTGACCGCGAAGCTGACGCTGCATCCAGCTCCCAAGACGCGCTTCACAGATGCGACGATCGAAGTGGAGCTTCTGAGCCAGAATTTCAAGATCGCGTATGTTTCTCCAGAGAAGACGGTCAGCGACAAGGAATTCAAGCGGACAGAAACCACGAATAGGGGACTTCAGTTCGGACCGACTACTCACGTACCCGTTGGCTTTAATCTGGGGAGAAGCATCCAGAAGGAGTCTTCCGGGAGGAAATGTGAAGTCACGAGCTCCGGGGCCGATACGTCAACAGCCAAGTGGGTTGTGATGAACCCCGACCCCGACAAGACTCAACTAGGTGAGAGCCTTATTGCTGACTTGGGGATTTCACTGACCCATCCGGAAGGAGCCACCACGTGCCCGGCCAAGCTTTCGGTTGATGTAACAACCCGTCGGAATTGGAGTAGGGGTCGATTTTCGGATGGGAAACTGCGTGTGAAAGATCATACTTTCGATTTCGATTTCACTGGATTAGATTAATTAGACGTGCCAGCTGGATGACTTCCACCCGCTGTACATGAGTCGGTGAGAAGTCAGGGAAGAAGAGTAAGCTCTGTTGCAGGTCCTGGTTGTCTTTGCCCAATTCCGGGCACTGTACAAGGATTACTAATTCATCATCAATATTGCACAAGTATCTGCAAAAATATTTTATCTGGCTCAGACATAATTTCAATGAAGTTAAATGCTTGAATCAATAGGGGTTCTCTCTTTCCCGAAAATATCTGGTCTGAATATCTAGGAAAAGAGGTGATTACTAGGTAAGCAGATGCTTTATACAAAGGCACAAGGATACAGCGGAAGGATTAAAGCCAAAAATAGGAGAGGACGATGGGGCTAGATATGGGCTTCTTGTTGTGAAATTTTTAGGTCAGGAAGCATTTTGTGCTCCATCTTCCAGACTCTTCTTCGTGTATCTGTCCTGGTTTCCTATAGAGGTTTCAATGTGTTCATTGAAACTTGAAAGGTTAGAAACCTGATGAGTGCACTAGGGTTTAGCGCAATAGCAGTGCATATTTTAAGATTTTGTTACTAATATTAAAAGATGGGCTCGAATCCTGAGATAGGTATCCTCTCTTGTCAAACAAAGCTACCACGGCTTCTAATGCATTGCTGTCTGTCTGCAGTCCAAGAGGGATAATTTCCGATGCTTCAGACCTTGCTGCTTATGTCCAATAAGTCTCAAATACTCGTGAATTGCGTTTAGAAGGAAATATCTGGATCAATAGTATATGATCCACATATTGGATATTATAGATATGTGTGGATGGTGAACGCTTAACAAATTGTCTTATGACCCCGGGGTGTAGTCTCTATGAGTGTAGGACTAGCATCACAGCGATGTGCTACTTATATTTTCTTGTCGTGCAAGTTTCATTACTTCACCTCAATGCATTTCCACACTAACTAGATTCGTTCCCACAACAATCTCGAGAGTGTCTATGGTTGACAAGTGTTGCTTCATGCTAGAAAGAACCCCAAAATTCGATTGCCAAATGTATAAGAAAATAAACCCAAGAATCGACAAAAACTGGCCCAAACCATCCACGGAATCAAAGGTTTCTAGTAGTTGTGAAAGATTGAAATCAGACACCGTCGATTAAAAAATTAGGACCGAAAAACTGGATCCGCACCCCCACCCCCAAAGACACCTTACACTTAGAATATGCCTCAATTGGGACCGGCTAACACCGGTAAAGACCTAAGTACTATCTCCATTGAGAACTGACAACAATAAATAAAGTAAACAGAGGCAGGAAGTGTGGACAGTTTTGTTCGGACAGGATGTTGCCACCTGTTGCATGGGATGCAACATTGGGGCCACCAGCTTCACTATTCGGCCAGCTTAACCTTTGGCGCTGCCGTTGCCCCATCCGACGCCACAGATGCTGCAGCCTCGAGCGCCCGCATTGGCTGGGCTAAAAGACCCAACTGGGGAGGGGTTTCCTGACCACGTGTCTCGAAGAATCGTACTCGACAGGTTCTTAGGCTACCTATCAAGAAGATTCGAAGAGCCTTTGCTTGCTGCACACGTACACTGTCCGGCGCCTGCGGGTTTCAACTCGTTCAATTTGTTAGCCACAGTTGTGGGGAAAGAGAGTTTCAAAGGCACTTCACACTGTGAAAGGCTGTGTACATACAAGCTTAACGGTGGAGCGAATGGTTGTTTGCATAGATATAGGGCTTCGGGCGAAATTTTTACGAATTGCGGGTAGCCTGTAGTGCTGGAGAGCGACACAGCAGCAGTTGCAGTCAATGTTTGGCGTCCTCTTTGCTGGTCCTCTCTTTCCCACTCCTCTTATTCTGTTTTGAATTTGAATCATCACCTAGAATCTAGCCTGTACAACAGTGTACCAGCATGGTTATTGAAATTGTGATGTGTGGAAGACCTCGAACTCTGTGATGCATAGTTGTACAAGTGAAAGTCAGGGGTTTCTTGTCTTTTACAAGTTACGTTTGGTTAAAGTTTACACGATCAGCAAGAGTTGTAGGTATATTTAGATTGAACCTCCAGCATGATCAAACCCTCCTTCAAATTTGTATAGCTGCACTAGTTGTCTCAGACATATCAGCTCTTATATATTGATGTCCAGACTCCAGAGTCAATATATCCAGAAGTCTTTTGCTGGATGTGGTACTTTGAACTTCGATTTCTATTTCAGGTTTCAATCACTCTTTAACGCAGGTAGTTGAGCAATAATAAAAGAATCATAGCTGTGGACATGATTAGGTTCATATTCCTGGTGTCAAAAGGACGTGCAGAAGCCAAGAATCTAGTGCAAAGCTCACAGCAAACACTTTTATGATTCCCTGTGAGAAATTTTCCCATAAGAAAATCTTGACTTCCCCCTATTGCAAACATGATATGGTTTGTTTGACAATGGTAAAATACAATGATTAAGTACCCTGTTTCACAATGGGAAAATTGGACTGAAACATTGAAATATTGATAATTGGTCCCACAATTCCCTTGGAGAGCTTCCCCTGTGTTTGGTTAGTTCAACTTTAATTTGTCAGAGGGTTCCTTTTCACTACAGGGAATGCCAAAATTCTTTTTTGTGAAGGTGTACTGTGTAATGTCAGGCTCAAAGCTACAGGCTTGGCAGCATTCAAAACTTTACTCCAGATTAATTGGTCTTCTCACACTTTCTTGGTAAATGATCCATGAGAACTGATCTGGCTCCAGCTGCACGATTTTCTTCCATTTGTTGTTGAGTTCAAGCTATGGCGGATGCCATATCTGCACCGGATCAAGCGTGTGTCGGCCTGCTGGAAGAGTATGAAAAACTTATGGCATGTGGCAAGCAGCTGGCTGCGGCACGGTGCCTGGAACGTGCAACATCAGAGCTACAGAAGCGCCCTTGTGTGGCGCTTGCCTTGGCCGAAGCCCGTTCGCTATTGGGGAAATACGCTGCAGCTGAAAGAGCACTTGAAAGTGCTGATAAAGTCAAAAGCTCCCTTGGCGAAAGACTTCGGATCGAGAGTGGCCTAGCGCTCCTGCTTGTCCATACTAGTCCGGACCAATCAGAGGGGATCAAACAAGCACAGCTGAGGACAGCGAAGGCGTTGCGCTGCGCTGAATTAGACCCGGATTTGTCACCCGTGGAAAAAGCGCACATTATGGTAGACCGCGCAAAGGCGATTCTTATAGCTGCTTCTCGCTGGCAAGTTGACGTGCAAGCAGATTTGGAATTCTGGGGAGCATGCGAAGTATTGGAGGATGCGTCATCAATCCTCAAATTACAGGGCGCGCCACGGGCAGCGATGACAGCGCGTTTTCTGCTGGTGGATTCCAAGCAAACAATAGATGAACAGTTGACATTGATGCGGACCGTCGCCAAGGACGCAACTGACTTGGGCCAGATAGGGATTGCATTTGAAGCTAGAATTCGTGCAGCTCGCATCATGACCGGAGCTCGCAGCTTGGATCGCAGCTTCACTGCTGCAAAGATCGTAGAAGAATTGAAAGATGTACAAGGTAACGAAAACATATCAGCCCTATATTCTAGGTGTTCAGCTTGATGTCGTTGTGTGCCAGGAATTACACTAGGACTCCATGTATTCGTCTTCAAATGGTCGTGAAATTTACCTGTGTGGCCTGAAGCAGGGGCCTCGGACGAGCTCTGGCCAATTGATGTGTGGCCTGACGAGCTCTGGCCAATTGAAGCTTCTGTGGAGCAGCGGCTAGTCGGAACTGATAGTAGTGACCTCGACCAGTATAATTTGGCCGTCGAGAAACTTGCAGAAGGTGGTGCAGTACGGCAAGCTTGGGACCTAGCACGGCGGCTGGCTGATCTCGCTATCGACAGGAAAGAACACAAGACTGCCACTTCCTACTTTCAGTGCGCTCATTCCCTTGCGAAGGATGTGGGCTGCCAGCACCTTCTGGCTGAAATGGAGCTTGTCCACATCAGGCGTCTCCTTAGCATGCAAAATCTGGCGGAGGCCATCGGGGCTTGTGATGACCTGTTACGGCCAGGGGTGGTTCGGATCTCCACGGAGCAGCGCTTTCGGATACTGACGGACGCAGCAAACGCACTGGGAGCAACAGGAGATTTTGTGGCACGCCTGGAGCGGAAGACAATGGCTAGAGCAGCTTTGGAAGCTGCAAACAATGGTGGAAATTTAATCTTCCTTCGGCATACAATTGCTGTCGATTGTGAGCAGTCGAACTTAGAACTTTTGCAAGTAGGGGAACTGCTCGAATCAGCAGCAGACAATATCGAGCAGTTCCTTGCGTCGAGTCTGCAGGATCAAAAAACAGTACTGGACTTGGAGGAAGAGGACTTGGAGAGAGTGTTGCAGGGTTCAAAAACAGAACCGTACTTGGAGAGAGCAGAAGAGAGTCTCCAAAAGGCGAAGAATATGAATATTATGAAGGAGGAAGAGAGTTCTGCCCATGCAGGTTGGTGGTATAGTCTGACGGGCTCGGTAATAGTATGCAGGTTGATGAAGGACTTTTTTGACCAAGCTCTGAAGGACTTTCTTGACCAAGCTCAGAGGAACTATAATGAAGCTACCGGGTATGCACATATTCAACGCAGTGAGATCTCCTTAATTGAATGATTATCTGTTCAGCTGCGTAAGTCACCACATTGCTTGTACTTCGAAGCTGTTGTGCACTCTTGCTTACCAGAACTTTAATTATAACATGTAGGCCAAATGCTTGCTGACCTGAAGTTTATATCATTTAGGCTGATCAACGCGGACTTTCTTGACCATGATCAGAAGAGCTTACACTCTGAAGCAATCAGGTGCGCACAAATTGCTTAATTCGCCAAATTGCCTACTTCGAAACTGTTGCACTCCTGCTTACCGGAAGTTGATTATGTAGGGTAAGGAAGGACCACCTTGACGATGCTCAGAAGAACTACAATGAAGCCATCAGGTGTGCACATGTATAATTCAGAGCAGTGAGATCTCCTTTGGTCGAACGGTTTTTCTGACATGCGTGATTTTGCCAGATTGGTTATTTCGAGATTGTTGCGCTTTTGCTTACAAGATTTTGATTACTAATTTATAGGATTCTTGTACATGTATGTCCAGCTGCTTTGCAAAAGCGGGTTACAACCGTGCACACTATATTGCAAGGAACTTAATCAATGCGGCCACCATCATACTGGACTATTCTAATTTGGTCCCATCGGCGGTGGATGGCCTAGTGACCTTGCGACAGTTGGTGATGAGCTTACAGCGAGCTGTGGAAGACTGCAAAACCTCTGGGACCACACTCGATCACGCATGGAGCTTGGTACTACTGGGTAGCGTACAACTTGAATTAGGCACTGCAACGGCAACAGAAAGCCCAGACTCACAAATGATCATTTCGGATGGCCTTAAAGCCTTTTGTGACGCTGAGGATGTCTTGGACAAAGTGCAGCAGAGCGTTTCCCATGGCTCGCCGCTGGATCGGAGAAACATAAAAGCCAATCTCACCATCTGTCGAGCTCGGGCTTGCCGGACCGCCCTGCCGGTACTGTTGGCCAACAAGCAGTGGATTGAGGCTTGGCAGCTCTGCCAGCTGGCTAAAAGTCGCACTCTGGCGGATGTCATTGGCAGCACCAGCCTCGTGGAGGATCTCAAGAAGTCGTTATCATCCGATTCAATGTCGCTGGTGCAACGTGAGCTTACACTCGCTAATTCCGTTGGAGAGAGCAATGCCACAAACTGGGACGTGGATAGCTACCAGCTGACAGAAGCACAAGCTCAGCTGAAAGCAGCACGCAGAAGTGACACGAATCTCCAAGCATATCTAGACTTTGTAACGGGTGAGCTCAACTTCATTAATCACTTGTCCAGTTGTTGACATGTAACCTATCATTCCGGGGATACTCATTAAATTTTTTAGAAAATAGGTGAATAAAAATTATAGGATGCCATATATTGGTTGTTGCGTGAGAACTATTAATTTAAAATTTTTAACTATGAAATTATTTATTCAAAACATTAATTTATAATTAATATAGCATGATATATATATATATATATATATATATATAGCACTTGTGAGATCTAAAAAATAGTTGAACAATTACCTAACACCCAAATTTAAATATTTTGTTTCACACATATAATCTCTATAATTTCAACGCTTAGTGTCACCCCAGGCCTATCATGAACATTCTAAGTTAAATTGAGAAAGGTTAGACCATTACAATTACAACGATCATGCAGGAGCGCCACTGAAACTGTCGGAGACAATCGAGCTCGCTCGTGAGCTAGGCGAGGAGGCCGTAGCCTTTGTGGACTGGTTCTACTGCGGCGATAGCCTGTGGATTAGCGTGGTGCGACTATGCGGGTCATCACAAGATTGTCACCCTGAATTTAGGTGCTTAAACAACAATGATTTGGATATTTTAGTTGGACTGTTTGCCAATGGCGGCCTTTGTAATTGGAACGAGCAGTCCGAGCAAGAGGAATTGACGAACCTTCTAGTGCACCCTGATCTAGCAGAGTTGACAAAGCCTGGAGATCTGCTGGTGCTATCTCCGACCTCTGAACTCTACCGGGTGCCGTTCCAGGTATCATATTTGATTATCTAGCCATATTGTGAATGGTTGTAAAAACACTGTCTCGATGAGTCAGCTTCACATTAACCATTCACTTCACTGGTTCTCATGGCTCACATTGCAGGCATTGAAAGTTGGCGAGGAATTGCTACTAAAACGAAACCCGTGTGTTTACACTCCATGCCTCCGCATTCTGCGGCAGTGTACTCTACGGCGGAAGGGTTCAACACCAGGCCAAGACTTCGCCGGCTTAGTGGAAGAAGTTTCTGCAAATTCCAAGACACTGGCTGAAAGTGCAGCAGAAGCAATAGGCATAAACGGAGCCTTTCTGGTTGGATTGGAAACCGTGCCAAAAGTGGTAAATGAGATTGCCACGACTTTGGGCCTGGACGCTCCCCAGGTGCTTTTCTTTCAGTTGCATACTAGTCCGTTATAATGCACTTTAGTCTTCTGAAAATCTTGAGCTCCCCCTGGATCATTTTAGAAGTGTGCCGATCTGGGCCATATTTCAAAATCGGGTTACACAAAAGGATTGTCACAATTTAAAAAATTCAAGACATATGTGATTTTTAAGTATCATTAAGAACTCAAAAAAAATTTATTTCCATTAAATCACATGTTTTTTTGAAGAATACATTTGGATAAAAACAAATGGTATAAGACAATCAAATGTTTGAGTATGGAATGATGTCCATTTAAATTTTACGAATGCCATAGTCCTCCAAAAAAATCATTTTTAAAAACATGAAAGGACTAATAAAAAGTGGACATTATTGTATGCAGGGCACCAAAGAAAATTTCATGAAGGCAATACGTAGCAACCAAGTAGTGCTGTACTTAGGTCACATCTCGTTTGAACGAAAAAATCCGCTGGCCTCCTCAATTATACTGGGTAATGACCGTTTCAGCGCCAGTGATGTTTTTAGCCTACCAGATGCTATGGAGACACGCACACTGCTGCTCGCTGGCTGCGAGGGTGGTCGTTTGCGAGTGGATCTTGGGGATGAACCCAGCGGCTTGGTGTCAGCGTTTCTATTTGCTGGCGCCAACAGTGTGTTGGTCACTCTTGGGACGATCGACCGAAACGCAGCTGCTTTCCTGCTCAACAAGATCACGACAATGTTGAGTAAGAAGGAGAACAATCGTCGCGCTGGAGCTTTTGCAAGAGCGCTGCAGGCTTCTATGCTAGCCCTTCGGGAATCTGCGCCGGTCAAATATTGGGACCAGGGAGGGGAGGAAGAGGAGGACAAGGACAAGTGGAAAAAACCGTACTACTGGGCGCCCTTTGTTATCTACGGTTTGCCGTGAGCTCGCCATGAGTCAGAGGGTTTTTTTTTTCAATTTTTTCTGATTTCGAAACTTTGGCTAAATTTTCCAAATTTTGGACAATTTCTTTCTGATTTACACTAAGAAAAGCGTAAATCTTCGATTTTCCTCAATTTTCACAAATTCGCCAAGTAAAATTGTGGACTCAGGACATATTCTTGCCACACAACTCACACAACATATCGATGTCTAAGGCAGGTGTTTGATTTTTGCTAATATCCATAGGTTCCTGTTTTTAATAAAATAGTTCAGAATCAGAAAACCGCCTGGTTTCACTGAAAAAAAAAAGTCACCAAGTTAGTTGATACTTATCAGTGTTGGGTGGGTATTTGATTTTGCTAATAACTGCCTGTTCCAGTTGAGGACCATCCAACCACCTGGTTCAGTTACTTAAAACCCATTGAAGACTCACCAAGATTCAATGCACAAGCTCACCATCGGTAAGTACTAGGTAGTAGTGTTTGGGGGATATTGCAGTCTTTGATATGTATCAGATCTGGATATTGAAGAAGATACATATATCCAGACCAGGTTTTTAAGAAAACAAATTTGATTTTGTGTATCCAGATTGGATATCATATTTTAGAATTTTTTAATCTTTCTCAGATATCAAGGTCCCGGATGTCACTTTTTTGGAATATTTGAAATCACATTTCAAATAAGATGTGACTCAAAAAACATGAAAAATTCACAATAATTTAAAACAATAATTCTTCTCACAAGTCCACAAGTTTAGACTATTGTTTGATGAATTTTCACGCCACAGCAACAAGAGAAGTTGCCTTGTGAATTCAACAAAGTGTCTTGTTTGAAAAAATTGGCGCAAAGTCGCCATCTCTCTAACAACAGGTGCTCAAGTCACCATATTTAGATAATAAGTGACAATAAGTTTGTAGGCAAGGTTTCGTTATCAAAATTGTGAAATGGGTGGGTTGGTGAACTTCCACAAGAGGAGGTAGAAGAGAGAAGTAGACTTGAGTTTTGGTCGACTTGGGTTTGTTTTCCTTTGGTCCCTCTATGCTTTCTATACAGTGTCTTTATTTGCAATGGATTTTTCCATTTGTTTCAATAAATAATAATAATTTAAAATCAGTTTCCTTTATAAAGTGACAACTTGTTGGAGCCTGTCCAAAGTTCAAATATATGGCAACTTCAATTTTTTTTCCTCATGATGAAGTTAGTTTTTCCAAAAAAAAAACCCTTTCCAAGCAAACGTTAAACAATACCAATGACTTAAATGCGACCCTAGGTTTGACACAGCAAAAAAAATAATTTCAAGTTTATTTTTACCATACCCAAACTCTAATTAATACAATAAATATTTTTCTTGCTCAATTCAAGCAAAAAAGATTGTGGTACATTGGGTAGAATCACCTCTCATGCTCAAAGCTTTAGGGTTCTATTCTTTTCACTGACATTCATTTTTTCCGACATATATTGAATGAAAAACAAAAAAACAAAGGCATTTCAAGGCTTCCATAGGCAAAGGGCAATTTCAGAGAGGACTTGGTGGTTTCCCTAGAGAACTTCCAAGTTTTGCTAAGGAACACAAAGTTTCCCAGGAAAACTAGACAGTTTCCTTGATGAGCTAGATGGTTCCCCAGGGAGGTCACTATGTGTTAAATTTTCACACTACCTGGGTTAAATAAGGTATTGTTTGGGAAATATTCTGTGAAAGGCCTTTAATTTTCCCCACTCTATTTTTATTTTAAAATCTAATTCTCACTTATTTAATCCACCCTAAACTTAATTTAAATTTGATATTCTCATCAAATTTTGGTATCTTATATTAGTTACAATTTTTAGTTTTAGTTGAATTGAATTTCACGAAAGGTGTACTATGGCACTTCAACCCAACACTGAAATCTAATAAATATCATGAAGTACACAAAAAGTCCACGCTAATGACAAGATACATCTACTGTGACTTTGAAGATGTGGAGCTTGCAACATCTTTAGATTGGAATAAAATGAACCTTTTACATGCTGAAGTTATGACATAATGTCACATATATGTACCACAAAGGAACCAAACAATAACTGATGGCTTTTGAATTTCATTTGTTACTTGTAACTACTAACAACTATCATGGTACCTTGACTAGTTTGACATGAAATATATTATTTTCAAAAATGTAAAAAGTTTCAAGTTTTTCATTTTATAAATTAAAAAATTATGTGAAGGAAAATAGAGAATTCATAGGAGTATTACATTTGTCAAAATGAATATTTTAAAATGAATTAATTACCATAGTACCTTGGCAGTTTTGGCACATGTCTGTCAAAACTTAATTAATTTTATATATTTCATTTCGAAAAGTAAAATATTCCTATGAATTCTCTATTTTCCTTCCCAAAAGGATGGCCTTTGAAATAAAATATTTTCTGAAAATTTCGTCAGTTTTGAAAATAATATAACTAATGCTGAAGCTACCAAGGTATCACGATATTTGACAAGCATGTGTCGAATTGGCCAAGGTACTAGGATATACTTCAAATTTTAAATAAGTATGTTAGATTATATTTACAGAATTTTTAATACTAAAGATTTATATAAACCCTATATTAATTATATGTTGAATTTTAGAATAAACATAACCCTATTTTAGGCCTAATTAAATTATAATTTTTACTCAATAACTAATATATGGGACCTTACATTTTACTCACATATTTTTTTAATTAAAAAAAAGAGTAACCCACACTTGGGTGGTTCCCTCTAGAAACTAGGTGGTTCCCCCAAAAGAATCACTTAGCTACACCCACAACCTTAGTGCTTCTTGGGGGATCTAAGTGGTTCCCCCGGGAAACTCCTAACTCTCTCATGGAGCTAGGTGAGAAGAAAGAAAAAGAAATCACGAAAATGGTTGTTTTTGACCCATTCTCATTGTAAAGTCCATATCTTCTTCATTTTTTATTCATTTCTAATGATTTAAAGCGCTATGGATATGTCTAGTAGAGATCTACAAAACCCTACTCAAACCTTACCTTTGACTTTGAGCTAAAGATCTTTTGACAATGCTCCTTTTCATGTACACTTCAAAAAGGTTTTGTAGAGCTTTACTAGAGATATTCATAGCATTTTAAATTGTTAAAAATGGATAAAAAATGATGAATATATGGACTTTGCAAGGAAAAGAGGTCAAAAACAATAAATTTCATGATTTTTTCCTTTTTTCCTTCTTCTTGCCTAGTACCCTTGGAGAACCACTTAGCTTCTCAAGGGATGGTGTTGCTATTTGATGGATAAGTGAGAATTGATAGTGTTATAGATTGTTTTCTTATTTGTCTTGCAATATTAATGCTTCACGATGTTCTTCTTCCATTGTTGTTTCATCTTCTTATTTGTCCAAATTATGAAGATGACATAAATTATCTATGTACCTTAGAGTCATCTTCCTCTAGTGAAATCAACACATGTCAAATTGCAATTAATAGGTCAAGAAAACTTTGAACAACACCTAAAACCCAACATCAGTGATTTCCAAAGTTTGTAGAACCAGGAAAGGAAGGTTATTAAAAGATTCAGATATCTCCAAAACAACCATAATTACCATAGAAAAAAAAACCATTTTCATTCCAGTTCTGAGTATAAAGTATGTGTGTGCGTTTTGCACTTTTTTTTTCCTTGTTTTTTGGGGGCATCAACTAAAATTGTTGAGATATATTATTCAATTGTTGCCCCTCTCCCCAATGGAATTTCTTAAACTGTGAAGATTTTGTACTCAATTGTTGCACCACACAAACACACAGCAAAATTAAATTATGAATTTTTAAAAATTTTTTTTAAAAAGGGCTTTCTATATCATAACTTTCCATTTAAATTCATATCAAAGGATACATATGTATTCCAAAACAACCAATCAATAGAGGCCTCCTAGAAAAGAAAGCTGTAAAGATCCTAGTTGAATCTCATGTCCATAGGGTACCTACAATCATTTATTTCACAAGCAGTCATCTATTTGCTGCTTTTACATACTGAGTGAATTGTCCAAAGCATGTACCAAGCAGCAATTCCAACCAAAAGGGTGGTACCCAAACCCTTAATTCTGCAAGTGCTGGTTTATGCATATATAGTACCAAATAGAAAAACACATAACACACAATGCATGATACTTCAACTTACTTATTCAGGTCCGGAACAGCAGCTGGCACATCCACAAAGATCTTCCTTGTGACTGCCAACTGGCCCCATGTCTTGTCATGCAATAGCATGCATGCATGCACACTCAAAAGGTGCGCTTCACAGGAATCAGATTCCACTCCCATCTTCAACAAAATATTTCCATCCAGTGGGGGTTGAAAAGCTGACCTGCGGGATGTCATTCCATGAACAACATCTTATTGATCTCCCCATTGCCTTTGCTGGATTATAACTGCATGAATTGCAACATCATTTGTTTTTGGAGCATCTTCAACCATACCACTCTGAATCCAATTGGTGAAATGATCCCTCCAGAACTTCATAGATCTCATAGATCTTCACAGATCTCAGTAAGTTGATGTCAACAAGGTGGTGGCACACACAACCTTTTTGTTTGCACAATGGCGGTCACCAGACTCTGCTCCCATTGTGTCATTGTGTAGGCATTGCCAGCCATCAATGGCTGTATCTGCTGGATTGTCTGCATTGCATCAGACATCTTTGGCAGAGGTTATTAGAAAGTCCCCCCTTTTTTTTTGGAGCTGTTGCTGGACAGACTCTCACAGTTTTAGGGAACTTCTCAGGGGTTTTCACTTCACTCTTCCATTGATGTAATTGGAAGTGGGAATGCGCAAGAAAGTCCAATTGACTGGGTCTTTTGACCCCATTTGAATTTTTGGAATTGTTGTACTTGTTGTCTCAAGAAACAGGTGTCTCCTTTGCATGCAATAGAGGGAGGGCGTTTTTCAAAAGTTGGTACACATCAAATACTGTGCTCTCTAAACCTGCAGGTGGCCAGTACCGCACCACTGACCTGCCAACAATATTCTCCATAGGAAGTGGACCCATGCCACCATCAGCAAATACATGGTCAAACATGCCTGAAAAGACAAAGGCATAATCATAAAATCACCATTCTTGAAGCACACAACTAAGAGGTAGAAGCTGCAGTATGTTGTTGCCTACCAGACATGAGAATCAAGGCTCTTGTTTCAGTTGTCACCCATCATGAAAACATGCCCCTTTGGCACTCTCTGCAACATCCCATGCAACACATTAGCATGTTTGTTTAGGGTTTTCAAGAACAAACCGTCATCTCACCATTTGAAAAAAACTCAGTTTCAACCCCCAATGGAACCCAGGAATGCAACAAGTTTCAGGGCCACATCTCATGTGTGAGTAATCCTACAGCTTAAAACCCTCTGTTGCCAACATTCCACAACAGGACAAGATATCATGAAGGCAATTATTCTCAGATTGTAGCAAAAATTAGCAGTTTGCAAGAAGCGGGCAGAGATGCATATATAAGGTTTCATGTCATAAGCTGCGGGCTCTGCAATAAAGGCCTTGCTTCTGACAAGACCATTCACCACCAGTTTACCATTTAACACCTGGAAACAAATGAGGCACATCTGTGGAACCAACATTTGAGAAGGATGCGGTCTGCACTGATCTCATAGTTTGACTACACCAATAGAAAATGAAGAGTCACAAACTTGCAAAATAAAAACCTGCAAGGACAGCAGATCTAGCCAATTATGAGGGATGCAGACATTCATGAAACAAGGAGAACAGAACCATTCCTTACCTGGACAAGATCATCTGCCTTTGCACCTACTCTTTTTATAAACATCTCCGCAGAACTAAAACCCTTTTCCTGCAGGCAATCATGCAAAAAATGATCAACTCAAAATCCCCAGGCAATATTGTCAAGGAAAACAGACACAGTATCAAAGGAAAACAGATGGGGTATTGAACATAAAAATTGATTGACTGCCTATTCTGCATAGGATGCTGATGTGCAACTGAAAAACACTATCAAGAGAATCATGAAAACAACTAAATCCATGACATCTCTCCAACAGTTTCTTCATGCTCCAGCAGTTGTCACAGAAACTTTTTGTTTAGATTGCTTACCAGCAAAATGCACGGAGGTTTAAAAATGACAATGTCGTCCACACTCGAGTTCCTGAATAGGTACGAGACCTGTCACATGCCATTCAAGTCCTTGTTGGCAAATTTATAGCATGACACCCTGCTTCTCATCTTTCTTGTACCTTTGATTTCACAAATTCATGTGGAATGGAAATTCTGCAGCACAAAGATTAAGAGCATCAATTTGCAAAGAAAAATGCTGTCTGGATATACTGCAGCACAAAGATTCAGAGCAAAGAGCGGATAGATAAAAGTTGTGAGTCTAGCAATGCTAAATAATTGCTTATGTTCTACTCCTCAGGCTGAAGCAATTAACAATCCTGACAAGTTTGTGGATCATGATGCAGAGCTGCCATTGGCTCTCCTTGACCAAAAGGAGGTAGGCAAACCACATCTGTCTTTTTGCCTACGTGTTTTTTAGTTTAGAACTCAGAGCTCTGAATTCCAGATTTTGTTGATCTCTGAATGGTTACTGTCTACTGCACACTGTAGATGAGCCTTGGGAAGTTATGCCAACTTCCAAGCACATAGTTTGCAAAGAATCATGCGATGTTCTATGTGAAATCTCACTAGTTGATTACATTGTTCAGGCAGGCAAAACACTACTGCTGATCACAAATTCAGACTATGTGTACACTGAGAAAATGATGGCCTATGTGTTCGATCCTTATCTACCTCTAGACATGAATTGACAAAGCCTTTCTGACATGGTAAGCTTTCAAAGCTTCGGAGTCTGTATCCAGCAATGTTTGTATATCTTGAAGAACTGCTGTTCAGTGGTCCTTCTTTTTTGCTGTTTGCATGATTGCTAGAATTTGTAGAATTTGTGAAGGAAGTCTTTGACACAGAGGGGCCTTGCTTCCTGAGAGTTGTCAAGAGAGCGAATGTGTGTAGTGGGGCGACTGAAACATAAAATTAGGTTTAGTTTCAATCTCCTGATCATGTTTGCTGCAGGTCATTGTGTCTGCCAGGAAACCTGAGTTTTTTCAAAGGTTTAACCCCTCATATGAGATCATCACCAAGGCCTGATGCATGCCTGCAATGAGCCCACTAGAGGTGAAGAACCTTCTTGATGTTTAGTTCCAGCTGTCGGACTAAGCAGATGTTTAGTTTTAGCTCTCTGTGTAAGCTTTGAGACACTCTCCCTGTTCTTATCAGGAAATACTGTTTTTTGTGATTATGTCGACCCTGACCCCATTTCTAAGTGCACAGAGAACCACTAAGAAGTAGGCTAGTTTGGCAGCAGATGAGCTGGAGTCCAAATTGTGTCTAATTGTGGCTGAAATGGCTATTGACAGGAGGTCTCTATTGTGGTGGTAGTGCCTTCATGGTGGAGAAAGCTCTCGGCTCTCAAGTAGGTCAAACACTTTACATTGGTGATCAAATCTATACCGATGTCAGTCAATCGAAAGTGAATCACAGATGGTGGACAGCACTCATTTGCCATGAATTGGAGAGAGAGGTAATATTGCAACAGGACTCTTTCTGAAACTGTGATTCAGCTTTTATGAGCAACAATTCATAGGTGCAAGAAAAAGTTCAGATCAAGTTTTTCCATTGATTCAGCTGCCAATTCAAGGGTAGACTTTAGTGGAAAATTGGTTGAAGTTCTTGTGCTGACCAGATCTAGGTTATCTGTTATCTTGATGGAATTGCAGGTGAAAGCATTGAGACATGGGAGTAGTCATAGGGCAAAGCTCATGGAATTGATAAACAAGAAAGAATTGGTGAGCAATGTGTTCAATCAGCTTCGACTTGCCTTACAGCACTGAAAGCATGGGCATCCATCACAGGTCTATACACCCACAAAAGACTCTCTCTCTCAATGTGTTTACCCATGACTATCATAGTATTTCCTGGCGCAAGCCTCAATGTGCAAGTCCTGCAAGGTCATTCATCTGACACTGTGTGAATCACCTTGAAATCTTGGATGTTGTTGGGGAAGAAGACTCTGCAAGCAACATATGTAGAAAGAAAGGAATTGGTGGAGGAGATGGGTATGCTGTTAAGCCTGATGGGTAGGCTTGATCAAAGAATAACTCTGATGATGGAGGCAGATGGAGCCCTTTTCAACCAAAGGTAAAGAGTTTCCTCACTTGGCAAGAGCTCAATCTGGGCTTTTGACCGGCCAGGAGGCAAGTTGATAAGTGTAACAGCCGGAAAACTGAGGTTAGGGAGGGACATGCTTCTTTTGCAGGTGGGGCTATTTGTCACAAGCAAGGCTGTGGGATAAGAGCCATTTCACTAGCCAAATTGAAAAGTAAATCTGTGTTTGGTGCCCTTAAGTTTGGATTACCAAATTCACTACAGTTTTGCTAAAAGCCTAGGTTGAGAAAGAATTCAAGTACAGCTCAGGAAGGAACTCGTTGCTTTCACTCCAGGACTTAGAACAGAATGTATGCTGTGCCTGGTGTGGAACTCATAACACTTGTCGAATGCTGAAAGAAACTGACACAGGAAAGTGGATTTAAAACATATTCCAAATTTTTACTTCTGTCCAGGCATGCAGACATTTACACATTGCGGGTCACAAACCCAAGTAAGAACACATCCTTTTGCCATGCTGTCTTTCACAGAGTACTCGTTCATTTACTGGTGCATGCTTAGTGTGAACCCCAGGAACCAAATACTCAATCAAGTGTCTCTGTCAATTTGTTTTGTAATTCTTGGCTCCCCTCTTCTGTGGTGTGTTTTTATGTGTTGTGAAATACAATTGGTTGATGATGATGATTCTGGATAGCTATATTATCTTCTGGAGGAAATTCCTGGATGGGAATTGCTCAGAATTTTTTTCCTTTGATCTTGCAGGTACTTGGAGAAAATATATCGAGTGAGAAAATAGCACCGATTTATGAGCTGTTACACAAGCAGATACATACAAAGACCATAATACAGCTGACAGTCAACTTTATTGAAAGGTGAGAGAAGCCTAAAACCAGCAGATTGAATTTGTGCAGATTTTGTGAGAGTATTTCTCATAGCTAGCATATTACACTGGAGGAGTAGAACCAAAGCTCCAAAAGAAACATGCCAGTTTGTTTAATATGCAAAGAGATGAATGGGAAAGGAAAAAAATTGCAATATTGCATGTGCTTTGTTCTTGTGGGAAAGAATGGCAGTGTACAACATCAATTCTTTCTTCTCTCACAAGTTGCTTGATTTCAGAGGTGATGGGAAATCCTGTAAGACTTCTCTCCCAATCCTTCAATTCTATACCTACAAGATAATAGTCTTTCTCAGAAACCTCCTTCTGCATGCACTAGTTGTCTTTGTCCTCTCTATGTCTATCAGAACTGTCCTTCTGTTTACAGTAGTCTTTCTCACGTCTCTGTTTGTCTCTCTCTGAAGCCAGCCTCCTTTGCATGTGCTAGTTGTCTTTCTCACTCTTTCTTTATCTCTTTCTGATGATGACTGATAAGGACAGATGTCATCCATCTCTTTTGTATCCTTCTGTCTCACAAAGAGAAGAGATGGGAGACTTTCCATATTGAGGGATCGTGCTGTAAGGATTCTGTTCTCTCTCTCTCTCTCTCTCGTTGGAGCTGGGAACAAGAGACTTCTGCATCGGGAGATGCTGTTAAGGATCGTGTTCTCTCTCTCTCTCTCTCTCTCTCTCTCTCACTCTTTGGAGCTGGTACAAAGAGACTTCCATATGGAAGATGCTATATGGATCCTCCTCTTTCTGTCTCTCTCATTGAACCTGGTAGGAGAGACTTCCATATTGACAATTTCCATCAGCGCTTGTCACAATCCAACTGATGGCTGACCCTGCTGCAGTTGCTCAGATTTTTTTTTTGCTTTGTAATTCTTTTCTTTTGCAAATCCTTAGTTCTGTCTATATATGTCACCATCACGAGCAGTGGAAGAAGCTTGGATTTCTATTTTGAGCTCACTCTCTCTCTCTCTCTCTCTCTCTCTCTCTCTCTCTCTCTCTCTCTCTCACACACACACACACACACACACATGTGCAACAGTCGAAGATTCTTGAGCAGAATTCTTGAGATTCTTGCAGCAGTAGAGTGAGCACTTTGGATCCCAGCAGTTGGGGTGTGGAGCGGGATTCGATAACAAAGACAAACAACAATCATGAAGAACAACAACAACCACCACCTGTCCGAGCTGCCGCTACGGATCTCCATTTGCTGTTTGTTGTTTCTGCTGTCGGATGGCAAGTCTGGCAGTTTGATAACTACTGTTCGAACAGCGGATGCAATGCTCAACGAACTTCACCCTGGAGAGTATCGGGAATTCGTTGCCTACCGGTACCTCATTACAGTGGACTGCTGGTCCATGGACTTCGACTCCGGGTTGCACACCGTGGCAGCAGGCGACAGTTGGAGCTTCACGATCCTCAACAGCAGCAACTTACAATTACAATCATGATGTGGATCATCGTCATAACCATGCGGATCATCATCATCTGGCTGACATTGTTGATCCGATGAATGTCTATTGTGTCTATACAGACGGAGGGACACTCCCGGCCAAGACCTTCCAGATTTGGATCTTCGATCAAGCTTGGGACCGCGTCAATGCGCCCTCGTACTATTGTAATCCTAACTGAAGTTGGATTGTGAAGGAAGAAGGATTCTATTTTCTGAATCATAATTCTTCTTCCTGCAACGATTACGTGCTCTATACTAGCTGGTGAGATCATGTTTTCACATTAAATAATAAAAATAATCCAATAATCTACAATCTGGTGATCGTGTTTTCACATCAAATAATCAAAATAATCCAGTAATCCACAATCTGCTGCCATAGTTTCTGCCCCAATGAGAGACGGACCAACAGACAGAGTTTCATTCATGAGGAAGCGGCGGAGATGGTGAAGAGGGGGTTTTTTGACATGCTTCCTTCTAAGGTAATAAGAAATCTTGCTGTAAAATGCAATCACCGAAGTTTTTGTCATTACTTTCTCTCTTTTTTCCATAAATAAAGGAGTCACTTGAAGATCCGTCGGTGAGTTCTTGCACCTGACAGTGGTCATCTAAATGCACTACAAAAATTAGGGCAGGCTTTATGTTTGGAAGGAAATATTGTTTTGAATCCCAACACATTTTTCCCTGAGAAAAAGAATATGTTGTTGTATAGAAATATGACCATTATTTGACTCACAAGGTTCGAGTTCCTCTATAGTTGACAATTGATTTTGGTTTTAAATACAATATTTTCAATCATGTGTATTTGTTGTAAACTTGCATTTGTTTTCCAACTTTGTTAAATGAATCTTCCATCTTGGGTGCCATTGGAAATGATTTTATTTTACAATTGTCTACATGATGGGATATATTTTAACTCCAATCAACAATAAACAACCATAGTTTTGTGTGGTAAGTTGGGGTTTAGGTGTCTAATATTTGCAAATTTCAATTGTGCCAATAAAACTATCCTTGTCAGCATGTGCCATGCACAAGGATTGTGAGATACATATTGCCAAAGATCCATCTGTGCAGAAAATTAACCTCTTCCTACTTTCCACAACTTTCCTTCACATTCCCAATTTTATTATTTGTCATGAATAATTCACTTGGGAAATATCATGACACTGAAATCCCAAAAACTTTATTATGTACCTAGCTGATTCTCGGACATCACTTGACAACGTGTCACCTTCTAATTGGTCTAGATCACTCTATATCTTGCAACTATCCCCTTTTCATCCATGAAGGCAGCTTTTTCTTGTATTCATCCTTCATAGTTGTTGTTCTCGTAGACAGAATGTTCGTAGTCCTTGTCTTCATGGACAGAAAGAGTCTTTTCATCCATCATCTGCTACACTACCTCATACTTAAACAAGCTAACAATCATGTACTACCTAGCTACCTATATTTTTTTCCTCCATGTGAATTTTTTTTGGGCCCCCTTATTGTGCACCTTTTACATTGGTAGTAAGTTAATATTGAATTTTATATTCTCTTCCAATTCTAGTCTCCCATTTTTTTCCACTCCTTAACTAGGTACCTACCATTTCTTCACGTCCATGTATGTGGCTCATCAATTGTCATCATAATGAAAAATAGCAAAAGTCTTGGAAAACAAAACAAATTTTATTTTTAAAAGTGAAAAAGCCAATTATTACATTCTTCATCATTATCCCTTTTTATCCTCCACTAATTACCAAATGAACACACAAGTGACAACACACTAGAAAAAAATAGTACAGTATTGGCTAATAGTACAATCTTGGCTAATTCCCCTCGTCTTCGGCCCACCCACCTCCTTCACAATATTGACAAAAAAACACCCTGCTCACAACTTGTAGCAAGTTCTAGGTACTCAGTGCCAGCGTTTTCTATTTGGCGAGTTTTCGCACTTTGGCGACAAAAAAAAAGGTGGTGCAACAAGTACAAAGGATTTTTTGGGGGAAAAAATGGGCCCAAGTCGCCATATTTAGACAGTGAGCTCCTACTGTGTCGCCACATCATAGGCGGAAACCCAAAATTTTCTACTTCCCTGTTTTACCCCTCGCCAAATTTGGCTAAGTCCTCTTGTGGGAGATCGCCAACTCAGCTACTTCACACTTTTGAAAAAAATATATTTGATAAATTTCCTCAAAATTCGACAGATTTCTAGGATTTTTTTGAGGGAGTCGCCAGTTTTTAACAGTGGGGTCCCATACAGGGATGTTTTTTTTCCAAATTTGTGAAGTACTGTAGGCGGGTTGGCGATCTCCCACAAGAGGACTTAGCCAAATCTGGCGAGAGGTAAAAGAGGGAAGTAGAAAATTTGGGAGTTTTTTCGGTGTGAAGCGGCCAGACAGTAGGAGCCCACTGTCTTAATATGGCGACTTGGGCCCATTTTTTTCCAAAAAAACCCTTTGTACTTGTCGAACCACCTTTTCTTTTTTTTAAGCCAAAGTGTGAAAATTTGCTCCCCCCCCAAAACAAAACCCTGCTTACAAGTCACAAATAGATTACAAAAGACATATAGGCGAGGTATATTTTAATTTTCTCTAAGTTAGGCTATAACAGTTTATCTTTAGTGTTTGTTTATTTTATTTGCAAATATGTCGTTGCCGACGGATGGCCACTTGTGCCTGCCCAGCAACCACCACCAGCACGCACGCACAGCCGCCATGTCGCTCCTTCCGTCTGCCGCGCCGGAGCTTCGCGACGACAGAAGAACAGAGGACGCAAGCAGCAATTGTAGAAGAAGAAAAGAAATGAAGCAACAACTACAGTCGTAGTATCGTGTGCACCTCTTTCTCTCTGTATTCTTCTTCTTCTTCTTCTTTTTCTTCTTTTTTTTTGGTTTGGCATTACTACGTTATGACGCTCTGTAGCAGCAGCTTGCCCAGTAGTAGCTGCTGTAGTTCTACTCTCTTCTTCTCGTGTGACGGCAGCGGCACCAAATTGCGCCGAGCCCAGGGTTTTTTGTTGTTGCGGGGAGAAGAATTTCGCAACGACGACAAGCTCCGAGTATCGCGCCAGAAAAACTGTTTTTTCTAGTTGCCGCAACAGCAGTCGCAGTAGCGGAATTTTTCCCAGCGCGATTCTCGCCTCTGTAGTGTAGTATTACTACCTTTTGCATCTCTCTCTGCCGCTGGCGTTTCGGATCGTGGTTCCGTGGCTGGGGTTTCGGATCGTGGTTCCTTTGCTGGGAACAGGAGGACGAGAACTAGGACGAGGAGGAGCAGTGGAGAGTGTTTTGGTTCTAGGAGTCTTGTGGGAAGTGTTTTGCGGGAATTGGAGACGGAAGAAGATGGAAGATTGCGGGAAGATCGAGTGAGCTCTTCCGGAGAAGCGGCGGAATTGGCTTCTTCTTCTGCTTCTGTTGGCAGGTCGGAGGTTGCTGCTTCCGGGGAGAGTGCTTCCGGTGTCGTGTTAGGTTCCGTCGCGAATGGTGCAGCGCAGATCGGTGCTCTCTTTCATGAATTTGGCGGCGATGGCAGAGAAGCCGTCGGTGGAGGTGGAGGAGGAGGAGGAGGATTTCTCAGTGATGCCATGTCAAGACTTGTTCAAGAGGTAATTTTTCATAAGGAGATCTTGCTGCTTGCTGTTCTCCCTTGAAGAAAAACAAGAAGAGGAATTGAGCTGGAAAAGGGAAGAGAAAGCATGGAGAAAGAGGAAGAACAAGAACAAGAAATAACAAACAAATGTGCTGCCCTCATCACCGTTTCGTGCTCTCGATTCGTAGTCTGTTACAGATCTGTTCTATTGATCACAAATTGGAAAGAAAAATTTGGTAGGAGGAATGTAGATGAGCCAGAAGTTTTTTGAGCTTTTTTCTTGCTGTGTTTGATCCAGGACAGCAGCTCAAATGCAAGTCCTGCAGACAGATGGACAACACGATGCTTCATGGTTTAGGGTTTGAAGCTTGCAAAGAAAAATCTGGTAGCAGGGTTGTGGATGAGCCGGAAGTTTTAGAGCTTTTTTCTTGCTTTTTTTTTCAAGGATTGTAGTTCAAATGCAAGGTCCTGCAGACAGAGAGACAACAAGATGCTTCATGGTTTAGGGTTGAAGCTAAGCATGAAGAGAGACACAGCTCCCATAGCTCTAAGCTTGAAGGGACACAGGTTTAAAATCTGATCAAGCCCTTTCAGTCTGTGGAAACACGACTATTGTGCAGGAAGAGAAGATCAAAATCCATCATAAGGATGCAAAGAAGGATGGCAAGGATGATGAAAGCACGAGCATCACACAGATCCCTGTACTGAGGCAAAAATACATTGCAGTCTCAAAAGTGGAGTTGGTCTCCACGCTCTTGAGCTCTTGTCTGTCATCAAAAGAGGCATCAGTGCTGCTGGAGATTTTCTCATGTCTGGAATCTGTTCTCCCTGCTGAACATAAGAGCTTACTTGAGGAGCTTTGGATGGATTACTGCCTCGCACAATCATCACTCAAAGACAAGATGTCTTCTTCTTTTCCTTCTTCTTTAACATCTAAAGCAGCAGCAGCTTCTTCAGAAAATCATCAAAATGGGAAGGCTTCTGGCAAGCAGCAGTTGCGGCACTGGTGGCAGAGATTTGCAAGAAAGATCAGGGTTGTGAAACCACGAGCTTTGGGAGAGGAACTGCAAACTAGTACTGCTGGAAGGGAGGAGGAGGAGGATCAGCATGTGGCAACTGGGAATGGCAGTGCATTTGCCGAGTATTTGAGTGAGGAGCAAGTTACAGATGAAACTGCAGCTGAGCGTTTCCAGTGGCACTTCATGAGGATTCTTCGTCGAGCCAAATTTGAGGGACTTTCAGTGAGTGCTCACTGCAGCTTTAAATCAGATTATCTTCTCACCCTTCCCATAGATGTGGACTGGAAGAGTGCTGCATCTGCTGACGTTCTTCTCTTCCGACAAGGGTATGCGACTGAAAGGCAAGAGGGTTACCTCTTTGGTGCAAAGCTCGACGATCTTCAGTCTGTCTTTCTCCTCAAGATGTTCAATGGACTCATGGGCCCACTGTTCTGCGCAGGCCGCTGGTGTATCAAGAAATGGGAATCGCTCGAAGAAGACAAAGAGGGACGTGCCTTAACTGAATGAATTGAGCGTTGGCTCGAGGAGCCATTGCAACCAGGTGCCAATCAATCTGTAAAACCTGACAATTCCTTGGATTTGGACTGGGTAGATCATGTGATCGTAGACTATGGACAAGAACCTGTAGAACCAGAATGCCTCTTGCTTGTGTTTTACGAACCTCAGCTGCAATGAAGGTTACGGAGCTGACATGCTTGCATTTGTTGCATCATTTGCTGCTGCTGCTGCCACAATCATCCTCTGTTGCTGCTGTTTCAGAGAGGTTTGATTCTTTGTACGGAGGATGTGGAGCTTCTTCTGCTGCTCTTCCTTCTCTGCAGCTGCAAGAAGCCTGATGGAAACTGTGAGAGTTTTTCCATGGCAGTTTGGTGGTAACCCATGGCAGAAGTAGTACCAGGAAGCTTTGCAGCTGTCATTGCCATAGCCATCTCTCCCCCTGAGGAAAAAAAGGCTTTTCAACCCAGAAACAAAAACAACCAAAACACACAAAACCCAATCCGCAAAAAAACCAAAACAAAGAAAACCCAATCAATTAATTCTCTGCAAAACCCAGTTCAGAGAGAATGGGGAAAAAAAAACCCAATCCACAATGGGAGAATAAAGGATTCCTGTGGGCAAGAACCAAATGGGTTTGTGGGTTTTGTTACAGAAGGTTTTGAGAAGAATTTTCTTGAAGCATCACAGAAGAAAAGAGAGAATTGTGATGCTGCTTCTTGTTTTTTTTTGGTGGTTGTTGCTGGCAAATGATCTGAACCACAGACACAAGAATAGGGGAACGTTATTGCCCATCCATCCAAGATCACATACATGATCTTCATCATCATCATCATCATCATCAGATAAGATAGGAACAGAATCTGTAACACAACATAATGGCTTTTTCATCCACCAATGGGGCTTTTTCATCCCACCAACAAAAGGTTCCCTTACTGCAATGGACCTTTTTCATCCACTAACAAGGGTCTCGCAGCCGTTGACACCCGAAGCCAAGTTCAATGGCAGAAGGCTGGCAAGGCTTATTTTCCACCTGTACACCATTGGGTTTGAACCCAGAACCTCCCTTTTGAAGTCCCAGGGTCCCAGCAGTAAATTTCTGGAGCAAAATTCTCCGCTCTCTTTTTTTCCTTTTCAGCCGTTTTTGAGATTTGCTTTGTTGTGGATTTTTCCTTGTGAAATGTCAAATGAGAATCGATTGTGATTTATTGAATGAAACGTTGAATCTTTTGTGTAACTTTATTTCTTCTCAGGAAATGGGTATGACTCTGATCATCTTTGTGGATACTTTCAAATTTTGGATCTTTTCCTACACAAACATGTGGTACATAGTGCATAAGCTGCTCAAATGGCGAATCCTGCAGTAATTCACTCACCGATATACACAATAAGCATCTGTCCGAGAAAACATGCACAAGAAAAATCCTGGAAGTGAAGCTTATGTATGTACACATTATTATCTATGAAAATGCAGAGAAATCTCCACAACAACAAACAATATACACAATGTAGCTTCATTTGCTTCCGCCTACAGTGGATCAGAACCCATTTCTAGCCGACTTTTTCTTTGCTGTTTTTGCTGTGCTACTACCCTTTTCTGAGTTTCTGGACACAGTGGGGCAGCTTTTGTTGTTGGGCTTGACATTTCCATTGTCTGCTTTCCTTTTTTCGGGCTTGAGCTTTCCTTGATTGCTGCCACATTTTTCGGCTTCGCAGGTGTCTTTGCAGGACTTCTTGTTGTTGTTGTCTCTTCCTTTGTCAGTGCTACTGTTCGTCCACCTGCACAATCTCAAAAACCCACATGCCAAAAATGTGTGAGCAATACACCCTAAACCCTAAACCCTTCAACAATGAAGCATGAGGATTTTCACCTCAGATCTAAACCCTAGAAAACAACAAGTCTCAACTTGAGACTCTCTCTTTCACTCACTCTCGTGCTCTAAACCCTAAACCTTCTCACTCTTTCATTCTGTGTCATCATTTCATTCCGAATTTTGACGAGATCTAAACCGACCTGTGAAATCCTTGGCCAGTGTTTGGACATGTGCTTGATCTTTGACCTAGAGGTGATCTCATACTGGCATCACCTCCATCGGGCTCATCCACCAGTTCTTCTCCAGGAAACATTTGATGTGACACTATGCCGGTTGTTTACCCTGGAATCGAGGATTGTCCACCATTGTCGCAATCCACACATTTACCCCAACACCACCACAAAACACCACTCATGATTTTTGCTAGAGCTCACCCTCAACCCTAAACCCTAAACCCTAAGCAAGGGAATCCATGAAAGAAAATAATTCATGTCACACACTATTTGCTCTCCATCAAATCCACGCTCTTGATTTTGCTAGAGCTCACCCTAAACCCTACCTCTAAATCATAAGCAAGAGAATCAATGCAAGAAAAAATCTATGTCACACCCTGTTATTCTCCATCAAATCCACAACTGAGAGTAAAACTTGCGGATCATCATGATCGAGCGTACTCCCATGCATACATATCTGCATTCAGGGTTTTAGGGTTTAGGGTCTAGAGCCCGCTAGAAAAGATTCAAGCGTACCCCTCCTTTTCCCGATCTTTTTGTTGCAGCTCTTGCAGATGGATCATGAGCGTTTGGCATTTTCAATTCATATTCGCCGGTGCCTTTGTCGCGATCTCAATCTCCAGCTGCATCATCTTCTTTAGTGTTTTCTTCTTCCTTGTCAGGTGTCTCATTCACCACATGCTCCAGTGTAGCTTCACCATCCGAGCAACGGAATTCCATTTGTTGTTGATCAAGACCAAAGCCGTCATACCAAGACCAGAGTATCAAGACCAGAGTGGGAATTACCAGGAGAAATGGGCTTAGGGTTACATAGGATTTGTGGGCATTGGCAGTGCCATGTGATGTCGAGATTTAATGAAGGATCATGACGTGGCTTACCATCAACATACTTGCAGAGGTTTTGAAGGTCCCCAACACGAAGATCGCTCAATCCTTCCACATCATCCAACCTGGAGACAACAGCAGCATTACACATTTTACTCCGAAATTTTGTCCTTGATGATCCCTGATGACCAACAACATTTCTATCACAGAAAAATATTCTATCATGAAAGATCGATCCTTCATGATCAAGCATCATTTCAGTCCAGTTTGTATGTGCGAATCCTTCAATGTTAGCAGTGAAGAAACTTTTTTAGGCCTGAAAGATCGAGTCCCCTATCCTGCTGCATGTTTCTATTGTGAAGGGTTCAGGGTAACCCTTTTTTAAGGGTACCCGAATGGGACTTACGACTTGATTTTGCCACCTTCATTGAAGACGCAACTTGCGTGATTCCACACCTGCCAGACAAAAAATCAAACTCCATTAGCATATCGCATTCCAGTGAGCTTCCTAATGCATTAATTTCCAGTCACAAAAAATTGCAATCGCATTCCAGTGAGCTTCTGAATGCATTTTCAGTCACTTCTGAATTTGCAATCACATCCGGTGAACTTTCTAATGCATGTCAGTCACAAATTGCAAGCACCCACTTGCCCTAATTACACATAGATTACAAATTAAAAAGTAAATTAGGGTATAGTTACAAATCCTTGAAAAGCAAAGCACCTTGGGATTGAAAATGCATGAAATTAATTGTTGGATCTAATTTTTTGGGCAAGCAGAAAGAAAGAAAATTCTACTTACAGGCATGAAACCTGCCAATTGATGGGCTTTTTGCATGTGTCCAAGGCAGAAGGTGTCTTTGGAGATGGGTTTAGAGCAAGCTCTGCAATGAGACTGAGCTGATTTCGCATACTCTGCTTTTCATGGCTAAGGATCAACAACAGCTGCACCAGTACTAGTGCTATCATCTGCCATTTTGCTGAGAAAACAAAAAATTCTCCCCTCCACAAACCCACCGAAAAACAACCAAAAAAAAGGTTGCACCGGCAAAAAATATTTACAGTACTAAAACCCACTAACCCAATGAACAACAAATCAACAAGAATTAGGGAATCAATACAAATTAACAAACAGCAAAGCAAACAAAAAAAGACACTTACTTAGATTGAGCAAAACAAAAGTACACTTTAACTTAGATTGATCAAAAAAACTCCAGATCAATTTCAAAGCTAAAAAGAGTGAGATTTAAATGAGAAGAGATTTCGGTGGGTGGAAAATTTGTTTGGGTTTGTATGAAGAAGATGAATTAATTATGAGTGGAAAAATGAATTATATTGTGGTTTTTATTATGGGTATGCTAAGAGAAGAGGGGGAATGTGGATGAATGTCGGATGAAGGTGGATGAATGTAGGATGAGTGTTGGATGAATGTGTATGAATGGTGATTTTGAGAGAGCATGTGGCAGCTGGTGGAAGTGACATGTAAGAAATTTATAAATTTGTAAAAATTTGTTGTACGGGAGTGCTGATAATGCAAATTTTCCTTTATTTAGTTTTCCCAACCCATTGTAACAACTCATCCCAAGAAATTGGGGGTGTTGATCAAAATGGACCCATGCCAAATGAAATTAGGGTTGATACTTGTCACTTTGTAATTTGAATTTCATAGTAGATAAATAACTAATAACCATTGTTGGCCGGTTATTGAGTTTTGACCCGGTTATCAACCCAGGTATTATGTATAACCTACCTATAGATTCTTTGATTTTTGGGATACCCCACTAATACCTATCGATAACTCACGGTATTGAATTTTCAAATTTTTTATAACCTACCCAGATGATCCAGTTATCTAATTTTTTTTAAAAACATTTTACAATTAATAACCTACCAAGATGACCTAGTTATCATCTGGGTAGGCTATTAATCCTAAAATATTTTTTCAATTAGAAAAATAAAATTATTGAAAAATCAAATAACAAATCAAATCTTTAATTCCACTAAATCTACAACTAGGTAATAACCGACCGGATAACCAATGGTTATCAACTGGGTATTTGATAACCTACCCTTATGCAATGGTATTGCTAAATAATTGTGATATTGATACCCTACCTGGCACTCAAATTTTGATACTGATATTGTTAACCTACCCAACACTCAATTTTTTTTGAAAAAAATAACTTACCTAGCTCTGGTTCTCAAAAAAGATCAAGAACTTGCCAACACCGGTAGCAACCTCAGGCCAAAAACCTAATGTATTTCTAGGGTGGGTTACATCAGGATATAATTAGGTTTTAACACAAAGAGCCCAAGGCAGAGGGTGTGAGATTGTACCATCCCTAGGGTGCAGGATATCAGCCCAAATTCATTTGGCCACACAACAGGGGACTCTATTTTTCTTTCTTTGATGGATCGGTGTAAAAATTAATGAATGGTTTTGAAGTGAGTGTGCATAGAAACATTAGAGTTTTCCTTAAAGTCATGCCATGTTGGGCATGACTTTCAGCTCCCATTTGGTGTTTCATGCCCTCTTGGTTGTTGTCCACAAAGTGTTACAATAAGGTACCAAAATTTGAAAACTTAGCATCAACTCCCTTCCAACAACATTTAATGGACATACTTTGAAATAATTGTGTAACAATAAGCATAGCAGCATGGGAAAAAAACAAGATGAAATTGAGATTATCACCAATTTTGGTTGTAGTCTCAGTTACACCATGTCTTTTCTTAATGTTAAAATTAATGTATTCTTTGACTTTATTTTTTTCTCATCTTAGCCCCTAACTGACCAAACACAAGGTATAGACCTTGTGTTTCCTAGACTTTACGGATTTCTCTATTGTGTAATAAAAATTCCATGTCCTTTCTTATGCAATATGTTTTCTTTGAGAAGTTTTTGGTACTTCTATTAGTGTCCATGGTTTTACAACTGTTTTATCTGTGCTTGTCACTCAATGCTTATGATGATGTTGACTTACAACTTGCTAGCTTTGATCATAGACCCTAAACAAATTATCCTGTCGATCATTTTTTTATTTTGCTTATTTCATGTGAAGCATGTGAAGAATTTTGAATAATCCTTATGGTAATCATAACCATCCTATAATCATCCATATTTATTTATTCTAGTAAGTTTGAAACTTTCAACTCTCCAAACCACTACATTAAAAAATCTTCACATGTTTGTCCCAAACACAATTTGGAAAAACATGATAAGTTACAAGTTCTTAGCTTTGGTTCAATCATGTAGTTTAACAAGATTGAATGACAAGTTTATATATTATTGTTAAGGATGTCATTGTATTTAGATTGATTTAAATGAACATTCCAATCTAAAAGATGATATTAATTATCAGGGCATTTATAATTTTCTTGTTCACCATTTTCAAGACATAAATATGAAATAACTTAAGTGTGTGTTTCAAGGAGAGTGTTAAAACTTAAAAGGCTAAAGATCCTAAGGTTTCAATCTACAAAATGTGAAATTATACCCATGGATATGATGTTACTATTTGGATTAAAGATCTTTTCAAACTTAGAAACATTTCACCTTCCATTGGCATGTTGATGTATTTTTTAATACAAGTTAGACAAAAAGATTGCAATGCGTTCTATAATCCACTTAGTAGGATTACATGGATGTTTTGTATAATTTGCTAGTTCAGATTATAATTCATTAATTTTTGTGGAAGTCTTCATTCAAGTTTTGTAATTTGTGGCAATGTACAATCCATTGTTCGAGTGATAGGTCAAGTGATTTCAAAATATTTCAAAGCACGATCCTTGTTGGTGATGTTCAATGATATATAAACTTTCAAAACATGACATGAAAGCAATCCTCTATCTCACTATTAATGCACTAAAAATTATCATAATGTGCAAGAACCTCTCACTCAATCTAGCTTTATTTGAAGTTTGTTCCTTGTTCTAAACTCATTGGGCATTTCATACAATTATCGACAAGGTGCATGCAAAAACTAGAGTCAAGAGGTGAATTATTGTGTTGTAGTTTGTCACATCAACTCACACTTGATCTTGTCTTATTACAAGGGGGCGGGGGGTCACTCCTTTTTTAATTTAAAAAATATGTGAGTAAAAGTATAGGGTCCCTTATAGTAGTTGTTATGTAAAAATTATAAATTAATTAGGTATAATAGAGTTATGTTTATTCTCAAATTCAACATATAATTCATATAGGGTCTATATAAATCTTAAGTAATAGAAATTTTGTAAATATAATATAACATACTTATTTTAAAATTTAAGTATTAGTTGTTAGTAGTTTGAATTAGCAAATGAGTTTCAAAAGCTATGGGGCAGTGCCTGGTTCTTGTGTGTTACATATATGTGACATTCTGTCATAACTTCATCAGTAAGAGGTTGATCTTATTTTGATCTAAAGATGTTGGCTTTAATTTGCTTACTAATGTGGACAATGTTGATTTTTTCTCATGACACTTATTGAATTTAGGAGAGTATGTTGAGCATGTTTTGATGATGTTGCAGGCTCCACATCTCCAAAGCTTCACTAGATGTATCTCATCATTAACATGGATTTTGTTGCATAGTTCATGACATTGATTAGATTTTAGTGTTGAACTGAAGTGCCGTAGTTTGCCTTTTGTGAAATTCAATTCAACTAAAACTAAAAATTGTAACTAATATATGGTACCAAAATTTGACTGGAGCATCAAATTTTAATTAAGTTTAGGGTGACCTAAATGAATGACTATTAGAAATTTAGGTAATAATAGGGTGGGGAAAATGGAAGGCCTCTCACATAATACCTCTCAAACAATCCTCTGTTTGACTCAGTCAGTGTGAAATTTTAACCTGTAACGACCTCCCTGGGCTTATTTAGCATACATCATTGATACTTTTGAGAGCATCGTTATCATTATTAGAAATTCAAAAAATAATAATTGACTCTCGTCTTATGTTTTTGAAACTGAAATCTACATGGTGGTTCACTAATAAGGTTTGGTTCACAATGCTACCATTTGGAAAGAATAAGTTGGATTCACTAACAAAGCAGTTCCCATAATTTGTCAAAAGAGTTTTTGTTTAGACGCAAAGGGTCTGTCTTTAGGCCTTTCCCAGCATAAAGCACTGCAAAAAAAATTAATTTCATCTTGTTACTTTTTTACCATCTTTACGGCTTCTTTTGGCTTTTACAGCTCTGCCCATAAAGCAGCAATGTTCATCATGGTTGTGTCATCATGGTTTTACTTCTTCCATTGATGTTGAGTTCCATTATGCCATGTCATTTTTTGTGAGACTTGCCTTTGAGCCTTGTTGATTTAGTTTTTTCAATACTTGCACTTTCAGTGAGCTTGAACTCCAATCTTCAATGACCCTCTTTTCTTTTCTTTTTGCATTTAAATTGAATTTCAAAATTTTGGCCATACTTTTGAAATAAAAGGTTATATCTGAATTATTTTAAATTTCTTGATGTACGCACAAAGCAAAAGAAATCATAAAAAATTATTCATTTTTAAAAGAAATTTGGGTAAAGTGAAAGAAAAAGAGAATTGAAAAAGAAAAGAAAAAAGATAAAGAAAACAATGTGAAAAAAATAGAAATGAAAAATATTGTTAAAAATGGGACTGCTAATAATAACTTTTGAGGGTTTGTAAGTTACTCTACTAGCCTATCTAATAACTTCCAGAGTTCAGAATTTTTTTTTTGCAATCTTTTGGCCTAGGAGGGGTAACCAAAATACAAAGGAAAAAATTCCGCATTTCTTTACGTTAATCAAATCGGGCATGAAATGGGAGTTAGACATATAGGAATCATGCAATTGTAGTTGTTCATGTGATCATGGGATGCAACATATGGGGCACCTCAATCCAAAGCCATATTTTGAAAATGCGAAACATTTCAAGATTTTGAACACAACACAGTTGAAGTTTTCACATTATGCAATTCCTCTCAAAAGATTTTTTTTGTACTTGTCCTTTTTTCATCTAAAATTCTAATGTTTTTTTTGTTTGGAAAATTACTTTAATGTCATAAAATGTGAAGAGAAGCTTATTAACAATATTGTAATACGAAGGATCATTTTTGAAAAACCCAGATTGCATCAATGTCCTTGAAGTTTGAGGCTTGACTTTTGTGGGCAAACTCAACAAGTTTTCCAAATTTTTATTTCAAAATAGTACTGCTGTACAGGTAGGCAGGTTCGGCGCTTTTGTGCCCAATCTTTACTTTTAAATGTTTTGATTGTCAAAAGACAAAAACTCATAAAAGTTGGATTCTCCTTCTTTAATGTCACTCAGTTTTGAATTCTTAATTTCCCAAAAGAGTGGAATTTTTTTCTAGTAATTAACTTATCCCAAACCTGTTTGTCTACTATGGTACTCTTGAGCAATATTTTCTAGAAATAACTCCCTCTTTAATCATTGATTTTAGTTTACTTTTGTTTTCCTTTTAAGATAACAAATTGAGATAAAGTTTGGCAGAGAATAGTAATGAGAAATTTTTAAATAATTATGCACAAATGTCTACGACCAATGGAGGGAAAAAAAAACCGTATTGAACCAATGCATTCAAGTTCCTGATCTCATAAAGCCTGAGAGGGGGAGCTTAACCAAAATTTGGGCCTCCCCTCAGCTAACAACTTAGGGGTCAACTTGACGAGAAAAAACAGGGGATGCGAAAGATACAAAGAGATTTTTCGGAAAAATTGAGCCCAAGTCGCCACATCACGTGAGGGGAAAAAAAAGAAAGGGAAGGATGAAATCCCCAAATTTAACTTAGATAATAAGCTCCAACAAGTTGCTAATTTTTATAGGGGGAGTCCCAACTTTTTCGCCTTCCCTCTTTTCTTGCCTCTCACCAAATTTGGCTATGTGGAAGATCGCCAACCCACCTACATCCTTCCATAGAATTTGAAAAAAAAACAAACAAACCCATAGCCACAATAAGTGTTTTCTTTTGTGAAAATCCTTGGCCACTTCAACATTAATTATATTATTATTTTCTGAAGTGTTGAAAATTTCAGAAAACAATTTCTTGTTTCCAAAGATTTTTCTTTTGTGAAGGAAATTTATTGATACTGCAACAAATTTCTATTTTTCGAAACAAGTATTTCAACTTTGTAGGGTTGCAAAATGTGGTAAAAAATTGTGTGGTCATTTTGCAACAACTTGACAATATACAAGCTGTCAACTTGTGAACTTGACAATATCAACTTGATACCAAAAGCTTTGGAGTGTAGACCACCTTGTGGCCTCTACTTTCCTTCTTTTTTTCAACATTGAAATCAACAAAGCTTTTTTCTTGAATTTGTAATATTACCTATAGCCTAAGATGTTTGCTTTTTGTATCCGCTTGTTGACTAGAATTCAGTCGCATGCATGCACATTTGTATGGAACCATCATCAAAAAAAAAAATTTTAACACCCTCCAATACTTTCGGTTTTTCTACAATATCATCCAATGGGTATCATCCAATACTACTTTCATTTTCCCATAATACCATCCAATAGGTATCATCATGGGAAAAAGAATAATAAATAAATAAATACACTGAGCATCCTTTATCCTGGTAGAGCCTCATGAGGCCTTGGGCTATTTTACACTAGCCATTTATTTTTTAAATGCCCTCCAATATTTTTTATTTTTCTACTTTATCATCCAATGGGTATCATCCAATATGTTTGTTTTCCCATGATACCATCTAATGGGTATTGTGGGAAGACAACAAAATTGAATGCCCGTATCATGGGAAAAAGAATAAAATCAACAAAAATCCAAGTGGTTATTAACATTTTCAAGTGGTTTTTCTTTTTTCTTTTTGTTTTTTTGTCCTTGTTCTACAAATTCAAAGTTCCAAATTTTTTTTATGTCCACTTTATGATGTCACCAAAATGGCGATGATAATCCATAGGAAGATTTAACCAAATATTGCTATGAGCTAAATAATGAAAGTATTTTTTAGAAACAATATTTCTATATTTTCGGGTAACTACTTGAATCGGGTATGAAATCTAGCGATTTTTCTTAAATTATGGTCAAATTATGGCTAGATTGAAGATCTAAAAATAACACTTGATTTTAGCCCTTTTAATTATTTTCAATAGCTCTTTCTAGCTAATATATAGCTGGCCAAAAAAAACATTGCAAGTGGTAACACAAACTTTCCAATGAACCTACAAATTATATGATTCCCACTTTTTAGGTGACACCAAAATTGGCAAAAGCATAGTATAATTGCCTAATTTTGGGTAATGGACAAATCCCAAGTTTTGGGTCATGCAATTGGCAAATTAGCATAAAACTAGAGATGTAAAGTTTTGTCATTTATTTAGTGAACTAACATTTATTAACCAAACTTAAGTTTGTCATTTAGTCATTAATTTTTGTCTTAATTTTCATTGAATACCATTTGTAGCAAACAAGCAACATAGATTAATTACTAAAAAAAATATTTTGTTGTTTTACGAAATTATGAACTCAAAATTGGGTGACATTAAAAAAGGAAAAAAAATTCATGAGTTTTCATCTTTTATTAGTGGATATGCTTGAAGTGTCAAAACATTTTAAAATAAAGATCGGCACAAAAGCGAGTCAAAACATTTAAAATTAGAGATTTGACACAAAAATGGCTACCTACTATAGTAATTGTTATGTCCTTTACCAATTTTCAACAAAGTGCTTTAGGTTTTTTTTTTGTCTTTCACTTGATGAACAATGGTCTCACAAAGCTTCAATTGTCCAATTATAGTAGAACAAACCATGATTAGTTATATTGTTTAATTCCCACCCAACATCACCCTTGCTTCAATAGTGAGAATTTTTTTCTTTGTTTGTAGCTTTGCAATCTTTTTGTTTTGGTTGTTGTCACATGTAAGAAGAGGCCATAGTTGAAGACTTGTTATTTTGCCACACAAATTTGTGAAACAAGGGATGCAAAGTTATAATCTTGCACAATATTTTTGGTTTGCAATACATGGAATTTGAGTTCAATTTTTTGTTCTTCCTTGTTGGGGTATTTGGATTGCTAATTTGCTTCATAATGATCTTTCCAAAAGCAACATCAAGGCCCCCTAGACCACCATGTTGGCCCATTGTTGGATCTTTATTTTACTTGAGCAAAATCCCATGTCGATGCATGGTAGAACTTGCAAAGAAGTATGGACCAATTATGTACTTGCGTTTGGGATAATTGAATTACATTGTGATTTCAAATGCTAAAATGGCCATGGAGGTATTGAAAATTCATGATGCAAACTTTGCATCTAGGCCTCAATCACTTGTAGGCAAATATGCAAGTTATGATAACTCTGACATCATTTTTTCAAAGTTGGGAGATCATTGGCGCCAACTTTGCATGATATGTGCTAATGAATTCTTCACACAAGCACAATTCAAGACATTTCAACCTAGGCGCCAAGAGGAAACAAGTTATACGGTGGAACACATCACCAAACATAGCCAAGAAGGGAAACTCTTGGAAATGAGGCCTATTTTCCATTGATTACCAAGCAATAACATTTGTCAAAAATTATTTGGCCAATGTCATGAGAAATCAAACAACATATTTGAAAACATATTGGAAGACTTTTTCAATGTTATAACAAACATCGCAAAAGTAGCAAGTATATTCAATGTTAGTGAACTCATACCAATCTTGAAATTGTTCGACTTGCAAGGTCTCAAAAGACGTATGAAACACCTACAAAATCAGATGAAAAGTTTTCTTTCAAGAATATTGGAGGAGTATTGACAAGGAAACAAAATGGTCATTAATTCCATTACAAAAGACTTTGTTGAAATTTTATTGAATCTTGATGAAAAACTTGATGAAAGCTCAATCATGGGAGTTGTGATGGTACATGCACCCTATTCTACTCTAGTTGTTTTAACAAAATGTGTTGAGATACATTTTGTATGTTTGTCACAAGTTTGTGATTTTTTTAATTGTTGGCTCACTAAATGTTTATTAATTTTGATTAATAGGATATGCTTGTGGAGAACAACAAAAACAACTGCAAATGCTCTAGAATGGGCACTAAGTGAATTCATATTCCACCCTGAAATGATGATGAAGGCACAACAAGAACTCACATCTTTCCCATCTCTCTCCCATCATTCATTGTTCATGTTGTGGGAAATGGCAAGATAATTCACTTGGCAACAATCAAATTTTTTTTCAATTTTGTGATATAAAAAATTTGGCAAACTCTTTCCAAACAAATTTTAGCAAAATTATTTGAATTTACTGTAGAAAAACATGTTTTTCCAAAATTTCCTTTTTTTTCTTTGGTAAAGAAAATGACACTTTGTTGTCAAAAAGAAAATATTGGTTAACAATCAAACTTAGCCATAGTTGAACATTTCAAAACAATCACTCAAAGCATTGGGAATGAAGAACATGACAAAGTGTCACATCCCCAATCTGTTAACATGGTGCAACCAATAGCTGTAATGGATTATTCTTCAACTATCTTTATACAATTTAAGAAATAGAATGCTCTGAGTTGGCAAATTATAATATATATATTTTTGTAATGGTTTAGATGTTAACATTGAAATCAGACGTTTTGAAATAATCCACACAAGTTGGGTGTTGTTTTTTGTCCTTGGGAACGGGCTTGACTTAGCCATTACTAATAGCCTATCGATGAGAATCGACCAATGTTGGCCAAATATTGAATTTTTTTCATAACCACCTAATAGGTTTTGTTTTTTGAATTTATTTTGGACCCAATTAAGGTTATCAATATTCATATCAAAGTAATAACTCCAATTATCAATTTACCCAATTTTTGAATACTAATTAGTTATGCACGAGGTTAGGTTATCAAATAATCGATTGAAAATCACATTTTAACATGCTAGTTATACATTAATTATAGGATTTTTTTAAAATTATTTATTTTTGTTTTAATATCTTGTATCAATGATTTAATATTGATGACCTACATAGAAAATTAGGTCATCAAGATAGGTTATTAGATTTTTAAAATTAAATATTACACAATTATCAATTTAACAAATATCAAAAAAAATAGTAACCAACTAATAGGTTATTAATAATGGGGTTGATAACTAAGTCAAAACTCAATAACTAGCCAACATGGGATTGGACTAGTTTTGCCCATATCATGGTGCATTTTGGATGCCACTAAGGTACACATCATGTAAGTAGATAATGACCCCCCAAAATGTCTAACTATGATATGGATGACTACACCTAATGTTTATGCTTCCCAACTTTAGTACAGGTTATGTGATGTCCACATTAACAAGTGTCCAAATCAAGTGAAAATGTTTGGGTTGGTGTAAGGTAAAGTTGTGAGCCAATTGTTGACCCTTTCTTCTTAAGACTTTGGTTTTGCAATAATTTGAAAATGCATTGTATGTAGTTGTTGCACACGATGGTTGGGGTTGAGAGTTTGAATACATACATACCTAGTAGGTCGCCTTTTTCCTTCCTAGCAGCCATGTATTTTTCATAGAAAATTGGTGAAATTTTCAACCAAATGCATGGATGCAACATGGTTTAGGGTTTCACGAATTCAATTCAATGGGATTTTTTTGACTACTTAATCAATTTCACATTTAGTCAAATAGGACAAAAAATGAACACCTCTAATAAAAAAACACAAATATGTTATCAATTGAGACATATAATTAAATAGGACATGTGATTATAAAATTTGGAAAACAATATTATGTAAGTATATAGTTGATATTATACACATGTCGTAAATACATAGGCAAGAAAAATAGGCTAAGGATGTAGGGTCGGTAAATAAATAGATAATTGTTTTTTTGCATGAATTCCTAGGGTAGGTTTACATATATGTAGGGTGAGATAAGGTAGGTAGTTAGGTAGGGTAAAGTAATGACATACTAGCTAAATAGGGTAGGTAGATAGGGTAGGAATATTGTTTTCCCATATTTTATATGTATTGCCTTTCTGGATAGGAGTGTCAATCATCTATATAATTATTTTTAATCTATCCAATATTACAATGTGTCATATTGAATGAGTTGAAAAATAAAATTTATAATTAAAGGAGATATCCTATCAAAAAAATTACAAAAATATCAATATTTTAGTGCAGGTTTTAATTCAATAAGATGAAATAACCATTTTGTAAAACATTAAATTCAATATCCATTATGTAAATTCAAATTAAATAATTAAAAAAATTAAACCATAAAAATAAATTAAATTGTTAAAATTTGAGGACTTGGATAAATATTTTTATTTAATTTTATGTAAAATTAATTATAACATCTTTTGCATATTAACCAAAGTAGAAATTATTAAATCTCATTTTTTTTTAAATTGTAAAAACTTTATCGAATTGTGTAGTTTATGACTAATTTTTATTAATGTCAAAAATAATAATAATATTTTTTTCAATAAAAATAAATAAATATTTACCATCTACCACATAGTTTTAAAAAATGAAAAATTAATAGACTTGTAGGCACCTAAAAACAATCCATGTAAAAAAGTAAGTAGGTAGGTAGATAGGTTGGTAAATAGTAAATAAGTGATAAGTTAGACATTGTATATAGGTCATAAGTAGGTAATTAGTAAGTAGATGGGTAGGTGGGTAGTGCATGTGAAATTTTGGATTTGTAAAACAAGTTGAAAGAAACAACAAAAGTTAATTATTAACATGTGTTTGTATTTGTTAGATACATTCAACTATATCTACAACTTAATTGTATGATGTTAAAATTTCATGTACACTTTTAAAATAAAGGTCAAATTTTTTTTGGTAATTTCCACTATTATTATTATTATACTAAAAATGGTTTGATGATGCAATAATTGATTGAAAGGAAGGAAAAAAGGGTTAAAAATGGGCATTTAGTTCTTTTAGTAATTTGACAATTATGGGTATTGTTTGCAAGATTCAACACACCATCTCTATAATAAGTAAAAAAAAAATTAATAATTCCATAATCATTTAATTGTCACAATATTCATGAAAAACTTTAGATTGAGAAGAAAATTCAAATGAATTTTCAAACCATGTAAATGTACCATATGCATTTGGTAATTCTCCTCACCCTTTAATCCCCCACTCCCCCCTTTTTTCCTTGGACATATTACATACAAGACGAAATTTCAATCTATCATTGCAATTCAAAAAACTACTAAATTTGTTTTGTTTGATGTTCTTTTACAAAGTGATGTGGTGGTTTGATGGTGAAGACAATGGTTTGGAGTCAAAAAAATCAAGTTTCAATCCCCCATACCAACATATATATACCATGTGTTGTATATATATATGTAAATGTATAATACACATGTACAATATAGTTGGGTTGTGAATAGGTAGATAGGTGGCCATAGTGGGTAGGTAGGTGGGTAGATTGGTAGGTCTAGGTACCTACTTACATGACAGAAAAAACTATTTATTCATTTTTAAAATAATTTTTTTTGGGATGTATGGTTTTGATTAATTTGTTTCAATTACCCAAATATTTTGTTTGATTTTACCAATTAAAAAAACCACTAGTCAAGTTGAACATGTTCAAATCAACTTGTCCTAGATGACCAAGTGGTCATGTTGACCAAATGTTAGAATAAATGGTTAAATTTGGTCTAATTTTCTAGTCAAATAAATTGTGATTTGTTTTAGTGAATCTTGCAGCCTATTATCATTAATGGCTATTGTATCAACATTAGTTTTCCATTTCAATACCTATTTTTTGATATTAACTACTAGTTATAGAGGTTATGGTAGGATTTAAAACCTTTATAGTAGCCTTATGCAATTTCAACTCCATTTCCAATAATTGAATGGGGACTCTAGTTCCTTTTGGCAAGAGTTGTCCTAAATCTCCTCCTACACTACTACATAGCTTTTTCCTTTGTCTCATCTTATCATTGTTGCAAGATTTTCACTTCTATTATTTGCATCCCTCAATTGGGCTTCCAATAGCCAATTTGAATCAGGTCCCCTACATGATGTATTGTAAAATGACTATTTCCTTCAATCCTTTTCACAATTAATGTTTAGGTGTGTTTATCAATAGCCCCAAGGTTTGATTGCAATGCTTAGATAACTAAAATTTAGCTATTGTAACCTCCATGATATTAACCTTCGCCAACTTTTTGGTAAGAACTTCTTTAGTACTAGCACATTGTTTTATTATAATTACGCCAAGTTTTGAGATTTGTTATTTTCAAGCTCCAAGTGAGCCTCCATTAATGTAGCATGCTCATAGTATTGTTTGGCCATTTTTTATGCATGTATTGATGTCCTAGCTCCTTGATTCATCCACCTTCTAGAACTTCATCTCTTGCATTTGAATAATGATAGTAGCAAATAGCTAAATCTAAATGTTGATATGTCAATAGAACTTATGATCATACCTAAATCATCTGGTAGTATTAGGAATGATATTGATGAAGGAGGGCCCAACGAAGATATCAAAGGTGTGTCCTATTTAACCTAGATGCCAAATAGGACATGGATGGTCCATACCTTGCTAAATTCTTCCTCATTAGTCTAACCCCTATTAAACTAATTGAAGGACTTATATTGAACATTGTTAGAACAACATTAGTTGGTGGGCTTGCTAATGGAGAAGATACTGTAGTGTTTGGTTCATTTGGTTTAGTACTTGGAATTTCCAAAGAGGTTAGGATTTGGGGTTTAGATGCTTGAATTGGTGCATACAACTTTAATACTATAGTAATGGCAATATCTAGTACATGTTTTCCAACCTCCATGGCCTCCTCTTATGGTGGTTCCTCTTCTTCAATACCCAAGGTTTATAATATTGATATATTTTGTTCCTCCTCCTTTGGGAATTGTTCTATCAAGGCTTCTTTGAACATCTCCTTGCATGGAATAGGCTCCTTTTTGAATTTTTTAGAGTTGGGTCTAATAGCCAAACCAACCTTTTCTTTTTCAATTTCCTCTTAATAATGCACCTCATGTGCGAATAATCCAATAGGCTTAGGGGTTATGTAGAACCCTATGAATTTTTGTTTTTCTTGGAACCCTTTAATGTTGTTCTTAGTCTAACCTTAGGTATAGCAACCTTGGGTGAAGTTTGGTGCATCTGTTAAATGTAAACATATTTAGGAATTTTAATAGTTTTGGACAGAAAACCAAAATTGGAAATCTAATTTGTATTGATTTTTACAATTGGTTTTGCAAATTTGATTAGTACCAATTTTATACTGAAAATGATTTATCAATTTTAAACATTATTTTTAAAAACCAATTCTTAGAACTGGAAATGTGTAGATACATTTTTGATTGGAAGTTAATGATAAATTAAAGAGATGATTTAAGGAATCTTGCCTTTCATTCAAAGTTCCATCATTTTTACTTTTTCTATTTAAGGGTCGGTTAATTTTGGAGCCCAACTATGTGCATTTTTGTTTTAAACAATGTGTAGTTTCCACAATAATGGATTTGATGTAAAAATACATTCTAGAAACCAATTGCACATTTCTTTCTTTATGTTTTTGCGTTTCCATTTACATTTCTCTCCATAAAGTGTGTTTTTGAACTTACATTCAAGTTTTCTTTCAAGTTCTTATGCTTTCATTTTAAATTTAGTGTTTGTAGTGTTGCATTTGTTTGAAATTTGATGATGTATGTTCATTACTAGAAATTGTTCAAAACCAGAAATCTATTTGATATCGGAAGTAATTTTTCTATTGTAAGTGACTATTTTATCATTTCCAAACTACATAAAAACTGAATTTATGTTCATATTCCACTAAAACTTCATGTCTACCATGTGGCCTTAACATTTAGTGACCATTCCATGGATTGGTTTGGATGATTAAAACATGTCTTTAAGTGTTTTGAAAGATGGTTTAGGAACTATGTTTCACCACATAATTTTATCAATAAAGAATTAATAGGAATAACAATATTTGTTCAAATTGCTCCATATTTTAACCACATATAGAATAAAACATGTTTTATATGATGGCATAAATTTTCAATTTGATAAATCACCAGATTTTGTGGAATTGATGTTAGAATCTTATTTTTTTTTCATAAAAAAGGTAGTGATATTAAGGACAATCAATTTTTTTTTTTAACAACAAAATTACATCCAAAGGTTTGGAAAGAAGTATAGGAGACATGGGTGCAAAAAAAAAGACATTTGATGTTTTTAATAGGTTTTTGGCACTCTAATGAAATTATGTCATTCAAGAATTGTTTTATATTCTTGCATTCTTTTTTGGTTTATACTTGAACATGACATTCAAAATTTGTTCAATTGATTTGAATCATGCATTATAACACTTAAGGGTTGAAAACCTAAACATACATATCCCCTTTTCACTATTTAACATCTCAAAACATTCATTTTGCTTCAAGACTTAGGACATAGGACAAAAGGGTTCCTATTGTGGTACCCCATCAATGAATGCAACTTGAAATTAATCTTGCCAATCAATTGCCAGTTTTTTTTTGAGGAGTACAAGTTGATTAACAAAATTATTTATTATGTGAAAGATGAAGGCATAAACTTGTCTACAATAACAAATGTTTTTAAACAAATTGTTATTTGTGAAAAATTGGGGATATTGGCACCATTTGAAGGTGTTTGTTTTGGCCATGCCCTTTTTAAAGTTTGCCAATATGCCAATTCTAATGAGAAAGTAAGTTCAAGTTTGCAACTTGTGAACATCAAATATGCACAATTTTCAGTTGAAGCTTATATTACATGGCCAAAAAAATCAAGAAAATGAAGGGTAGAATGGACAAAAGCTTGTTTGGTTACAAGTTTGTGACCATGGAAACTAAGTAGATTGGTGAGGACAAGGTTTGCCTCCAAAGTGGCAATGTTTTAGTAAGCCTTTGAATTTAAGGTTGTTATTCATGTTGGTTACAATTAACAAACATTGGTTTTACAAGGCAAAATTCCAACACCATAGATTTGGGCTATTATAAAAATCATTGTTTCAACCTTGGCCTTGATTGTATCAAGTTGTGTGTTGAATCAATGTTGTGGTTATTGATTGCCAAATGATGCATTTCCAAATGTAAGTAACCTTTGTGTAAAATTGACCAATGAGAAATTTGAACTAGAAATCTAGATAATTTCTATTCCCCCATCTCAATTTGATGCAAAATTGTTCTTGTTAGCAAGTATGTTGGGATTGGAAGTCATTCATGTGCTTACTCCATTTATGGAATGTTTGCATGAATTTGATTTAAAAAAAAATCACATGATTTTGGTTCTAATGCTCGATCCTAGATTTAAGGATTTTTATCTTTTGAGTAATTATGTGGGAATATAAAAACCACGATTGTAGCAATAAGGTATGATTCTAAAATTCTAATTGCCCTTTTGTGTTCAACTTATCAAAAAATTCATCTTTGCAAAACAACCACCAAATTTTGGCCCTCATGAACAACCATTAGTAGTGTTTGGTGCAAGATTGATCCAAAATCAAATTGTCATGGAACAAGTAAATTTTTGATTTTTGCAATCTAAAATTTAATAAAACTTGTTTAAGTCAAATGTGTAATGCTAATAATTTGTTTTTGATTATAGGTGGAATTGATGGGAACTTGCATGTTTTCAAAAATTGCAATCAATTACAAAGTCTTGTGAAGATCCATTAAAGTGGTGGAAAGCACATGAGGTGTAATTTCCTATTGTTGGATACTTGGCTTGTCAAATTTTAGGTATTGTGGGAAGCCAAATTGAAGCAAAACAATTTTTTTTCCTATTGTTGATATTCTAATAGGACTTCAAAGATGTTGACTTGGAAATCGAAACTTAAATCAACATGTATTAATTTCCAAGAATTGACCAAATGCTCCACACTTTGGTTGTGAAGCATTGTAGGGGTTAAGTCCCTTGATGACTTTGGGGATGTTGAAGCAAAGTTTTTAAATCAAATCAAAGAGGAGTTTGAAGACCAAGTGGATCACTGTGTTAAGCTTGTTGATATGGTAGCTTTTGATTTTTAGATTTGCATTTATGTTTAGTAGGGCAAGTGACATGTTGTCCAATTTGATCTCAATGGCATCTCATTTTATCTTTGTTTAAGACTAAAAAATTGAAGTATTTTTGTGAATTTTGTTATTATAATTTTATATGACATGTGTGCACTGTCCCACTAGATTTAGGCTTATGAAAGTTGTCTAAATAAATTTCAAAGTGTCAAATTCCCGTTTATATTAAATAAGATACAATCATTTACCCTTTTTTCACCTTTCTTTTTACCCTAACCAAGGATATATGATAAGAGGTACCCGGACCCTACCCATCTACTCAAAATTATAAAATTTGTTTACACGGACCCTACCTTAATGGGAATAAATAAATCATAATGCACCCTTACCCATTGTATAAATAAATTAAAAATATGTATATGCCCTTACTCTAGGATATATCAAAAACAATATACCTGCACAACACTGGTAAATTCCATGGCACTACAACATCATTGATGAGGGCCATCATACAGAAGAATGCATGATTGTGCAAAGTCAATGGGGAACTCGGACTGTAGGAAACCACACACAGATTGTTGGTCACAGGAACACCAACTTCAGGTAAGTTTGTGCATTTGTTTTGGTGGCTGTTGCAGACTCTGGAACTTCCAGTGGTGGAGTCCAGAAGTATGGAGTAGGTTCTACAGATTCAGTGCGTAAAAGGTGCCATTTGGGATTTACCTGGCTTAGACTCTTGTGTTTCAAAACAACTTTGAAGAGCTATGCCCATCGTTGAACTTCTTGTTACCCAACATATGCAACTCTTCATATGACTTTTACATTTGACAGTTTTATACTTTTGTCAAATATGTCTTGTATCTGGTGCTTCTTGGGCTGCTGTATAGTGCACAATTAGGGTTCAAGGTTGAGGTTCTCAAAGTAACACAAGCTGTTGTATGGTAGGTGGACATGACCAAGTGCACCTGTGCAAATGAGGGCTACTGAAACCTCCTCAGGACATCATCTGCAGGCAGTTGTTGGATTAATATTTTTAAGGTTTTAGAACTGTGGGTGTGAACTCTGTGGAATATTGGACTCCAATCCTGGAAAATGCTTTACAGGGTGTGGGGATTCCCGATCAAATTAAAGCTCTTATCTGTGACACTTTTCAGTGGTGTGATAATAACTATCCTTCCCTTGGTGGATACAGTAACTATGTCGCTCTTGATCACGGATCATTTTGTTTATACTGAGAAACGATAAAGTTGTGGTCAGCATGAAATCAGATCATCTCTCATAGTTTCATCGCTGGAAATGCAAGAGCTTTGAGCAAATAACGATAACAGCCACAGTGTCCTTTATCTGGTTTCTGGAGTCTGAATATCTGTGATGTTAGGGATAAGGTTAGACATTGCTGCACGGTGTTTGGAGGCTCCAGAGAATTGGATGCTCAGGGGCCACCTTGATGGAAAAGGCTGCAAGAAGCAATGGATATTCTCTTTTTCCTTTCAAAAGGGATGTGATGTTCACAAAGATAGGGAATGTATGTTTATAGGTGCTAGTGGTGGTGCTCGCTGTGGATGGGAACAACTGGCATACAAGTGGCTTAGTCGAAGATTCTCAGTTTTTGCAAATAGAGCTGAGAGGTATATTGACTATATTCCATTTTTCATGTTTTATACACCAGATACTTGAGTGATGGATACAGCAGAGGCATTATGCATTAACCGGGCACCTGATCTAATCCACTATCCTTGTGTATGTCTGATCAAGGTTTTACCCTGGAGAGCTTAAAGTTGCCAACTTCATGACAGAACTCAAGATGGAGATTGTTGTTGCTTCTGGAAACATTTAAAAACTCAGGTTGGAGATATTAAAGGTATTCTGTAAAGTCTCCAAAATAGGGGGTCAAGTCAGTCAGTTTCAGTAAAATAGGGGATGAGGGGCATAACTGGGTGTCAAAATTTTACAAAGTAAAATAACAAGAGGTGAAACTAGTTTTTGCACTGAAATCAGTGCAAAACTAGTTTCACCCCCTATTTTTTTCTTGCATCGTTGTCCGCACCGTGAGAATAATTTCGTCAATCTCTAAACCCTTTTGTAAAGCTTGTTTTCAAGCTTGTTTTCTGACACCTTTCTTTTCTTCTAACTTGAAAAGAAGTCATTAATCAAATCTAAGAACTTTTTTAAAAAGTCCAAAATAATAAATCCATCCCCTAACTTTCCTTCCCATCCCCAATTTTTAATTTCATCCCTTAAGTTGGGGACTTTAAGGATAACCAAATAGGGTGTGAGATTAAGAATGGGAGTGAGGATGACTTTAAGGATAACTCTATTTTGTTAATTTCTGAGCCAAAATTCTGGGCAGTTTATTGTACACTTGGAACTGATGAAGACACTGGGGTTTATGGTTGTGGTAGTTTCGATTTTCTCGAACTGACACAATGATTACCTTCAAAGTGTTAGTGTCGAGTACCCTAAACCCTAAAGTCTTCAGGCCCAGTCAAGCCCATCACCACTCCTGGTAGTCCACTTCGAGCTTCATCTATCAAGACTATGTTCTGTTCTGGTGTGGTCCATACAGGTCTTTATAGCTAGTGCATTTGCTTGTAACCAGTACTCCGACAATTGGCAGCAGAGTCGCAGACCAACAATCTCTGGCTCTTAGTATAGGCAGGCCACTGCTTGCAAGGATGACAGTTCGATGTACTTTGTAGAATTGTCTTAGAGAGATCCTGGGGGCATGTAGCAAAATGGGTCATTAGAGATCTCATGAGATTAATCTTGTGCTTCCTTGGTCAAGGTCAGCTGTGTGTAGTAAGATAGGAGTTGTCTTGTTGTGTTTTCTGCTCTTGTCATTGTGTATGTAGCATTGTAGTGAGTGAGTCAGCGAACCTATTCCAATGGACCATCTTCCATCCATTCGGTCGGCTGTGCGGCTCCCGTTGCAGGTTCCCTATCTTTTGGAGTTCCAACCCAAGTGCAATGGTGGGTTCGACGACTTTCCCTCACGATGCGGCATTAAGGTGGAGGAGCTGCAACAAGGCAAATTAGACGCCTGCACCATTGACAGTGTCATTCCATTCCTCTAGGAGTGGCTCTTCTTTGGCCTGCTGCAGGAGATCTTCGAACATGCCAGTGTTACCTTCAGGAGGGAGGACTTCATCCGCACAAGTGACTCCAGCAAGCTTCTTGTTTCGACAGAGCACCTGCCAAGGTACATCTGGTACTGGGCCGCCAGCATAGCATGGGCCAGAGATATGAATCCAGGGAGCAAGAGTTGGAAAGAGCAACAGGGTGGGGCTGCGCGGGTTCTTGAGCTAGCTAATGCATGCATTAACGGTGTTATTCAAAGCCAGTGCGTAAGTGGAGGTGCCAGTTCTCACGCAGATAACGTGCTCCTCTCAATCTCAGTTCTGGGAGAAACATTGGATGCAGCCCGTGATACAGTTTTCTTCACGGGACGTGAGGAGTTTTATGGTGTTTTGACCTGGGAGCTTCCAGATTTTGGTAATAGACTTCTCCTGGAAGCTGGTTGGTGCACCGGCGAGATTAAAGCTCTTTGTAGGGACTTCCCTGATGTGTCCTCGCTCTACTATTTCAGTACTTGGGATCGTTCCACACTTGGCAAGAATCACGACTCATGTGGTCAGAGATGTTTTGCGAACCAAGTCAATGAAAATACCTATAAGACAAGACACACAGATCCAAAATGTCAATGCACACATCTCCCGACTGAGACACTGCAATCCATCTTTGACATTTTGGGTGAAGGAGTTATTCCTGTTGTGTGGTTTTTCGAAGATGGAAAGATTCATGTTGGAAATTCGGCTTGTGACACCCCGCAACCCCCGGATGGCCGCTTGTTATTCCATATGTGGCCATTTCCCACGTGTGGTCGGACGGCCTTGGAAACGCTAAAGCAAATACTCTGCCATGGTGTCAGCTTCAGAGGATACAGGGTCTCGTCAATGCTCTTTACCAAGATACAGCAGGAAATCAGCACCCGGTTCCGTTCTGGATGGACACCCTCTGTGGACCACTTGAGCCAGCATTTCTACGCCATTCGACGGATGTCCGAAACCTACTTGAATGCTGATAAAGTGCTGGTTTTAGATGCGTCCCTGCAAACTATTAGCGTACACGAATCAATCCAGGAATGTATGATGCGTATCACAACCTCTCCGTGGGCGACACGATTGTGTACATTTCAGGAAGGCGTACTAGCTTTTCAACTGCATTTTCAGTTTTGCTATGGAACGATCACACCGGTATAATGAAGATCAGGTGGCAGACGGAGGGCAGAGGTCACACCGCTCTCGCCAACTTTCTTTGTGATGACTCGATGTCGACATCCTCCGTAGACTGCACTGCATTCAGGCTGGTCAGAGCCCTCGCCAGTGGCTTGCAAACTCCCCTCAACTCCGACCAACCCGTGCACCAGCTTCCGGGAGGTCCAGAACGACAGGAGCAGTGGAAATCTCTGGCGAGTCAGTCTGTGGACTTCCCCAACAATCACGACATTGCACTTTTCCGCAAACTAAGCAGCAACTTTTCGAGCATAATTTATACCTCGAGTGTAAAGGCTCTACTGAAGGCCATTGGTGGCACATACCTTCGAGATCTATTCCGACCTCCAGACCCTGGCCGACTGCGATGGGCAGACTGCCCCGGGAGCACTCTCTACGACTTTCTTCCGGTGCTGGGAACCCGGACCTCAAGCAAGCCTGAAGACGAGACTCTGTGCTTAGGGGGCGTTTTAGGATTAGACATCACGCCGCTCCTTGACTGTCGCGGAGCTGAAAGGATGAAAACTTTTCTTTCGCTGGTGGACACTGTGCCTCCCGATCTGATCTTTGCGCCGGGTCTAAAGATGTCGAAAGCGGGATACCGATGGGCACCAACGTCGTTTATGAACACCATTCTCGAACCCCTGCCGCAGTTGCTGAGGGCTGTTGATCCACCAAAGCCCGGACGTTTGCATCCAAGGGGATTGCTGGTCATATTGCCAGGTTTGAAGATGAAGAAAGCGACATTTTCTGAGAGAAGCATGCTGCATACGGTCGGTACTGGCTTCGATGATCATGTGCGCGTGAAGCTTGAGCTTGTGAATGGAGGGTGGTGGAGTGATTACAGTGGCTTGGATGGACTCGTCGTGCTGAGGTCGAATTACACGGAGAGAGCAGCCCTTGTGGGAAAAATTGGAAGGCACCCTGTTTGTGGAGTTCGAGGCACTGGTAAGTGCGAAGGAGGGCGGGGATTTTAAGCCAGATGTAAAAGTGAAAGTGATGGACGACGATGTGAGATGGTGTGTTGGTTAGGTTCAATTGTGGGAAATGATTGTCTTGCAAATTTGTAACGGGAGACTAGAGAATGATCAATATTGAACAATAAACCATCTCTCAGAAGAAGGAATGGCAAAGATGTACTGAGCTGCTCGAACTAGGTTACCCAGTGCCCCGGCCAGGAAAGCAGTGTGGGAGGACTCTTGTCTTGTTTTCTTCACAGTTACATTGCACTGGCCTTGCCATTCTTTGTTTTAAAGATAACCCTCTAATGATCCTATTCTGCACCCACCAAATTCTGAGCCTTTGTAAACACTATTAGTCTATGATAAAAGAAATGAGCAAATTTTGTGATGCCCCCATTCCCAGGCTGTCTTTTCTCTACATGATTTATGAGAGCAGAAAGTTAAGACATACCCTGCAATACCTCAAAACCAGCCCATAATACTTCAACACCAATGCCAAGATCGTTTGGCAATCCCCAAGGCAGCTGCAGCCACACAAGTGGGAAATGAAAGAGCATAGTCAACCATAGTTTCAGGTGTCTGGGTTTGCAGGTGTCTGGATTGTGATGAACATGATGGAATGCACCCAGTTCAACATGCATCATATTCTTAAAGAATACACATCATCCAAAATTTTGTGTAATGTGTACACTTTCCACAACAAACTACAGATTTAATTATTGGTGCTATGAGGAGATGCAGTCTGTAGTTTGGGAGGTGTTTACTAACCATCCTTGATCTTCCCTCATCTTCAAAATACATGTACACCTTGCCATCTTCTTTTGGTAGATATTCAATGTGTCCAGCATTGTTTAAAGTCACATATTCTACGTCATGCAGCTCATAGAACATGAACTTACTATCAAGATTAAACTGTTTCCAAATTGCCAAAAGTGCCTGCTGTACCTGTAGTTACTCCACATGATCACAATAAGAGAAATTGGATACTCAACATGCTGTGCATTGCATCATTTGACATGCCAGTTCAAAATTCATGTCAAAATGTGCATCTCTGGGGTTCATTGAGATTCAATGGTAGCACAGAGTGGAGAGTTTTACACACATAATTGAAGATGAAACAACCTATGAACATATTCTACACTGAATGTGGGGATACAAGAACTACACTGTAATGCGATTGTTTATGAATGTTAAGTTGATTTTAGTTCAATGATCTTTGCTGTTTAAAATTGCATTGAACTTTTGTTCAAAATACTCATGTAAACTAATTCCTTTATATTAAGAACTAAAGAGAACTCATCATCGTAGAAATTCTAGATTGATCGACAGTGGGGGGAAGGTTAAAATTGAGAAACTATGTGATAGTGGTATTAATAAAGGTATGATCGACAAAGTAGATAACCTGCCCCTACACTGAGACCAGAAAAGTTGTGTGACTATTGTTAGCCTAGCGGTACCTAAGAAATTTTCAGTTTATGATCTGTCAACATCAAGTCAAGATCAAAATATGACCATACATTATCTTACAAGTACCTCTCAAGAATCCCAAACTGGGTCCAGAGCAATTTTAATGACAAAAGAACCTTCCTTCACTGCACTGAACATCAGCCATGATTAAGTATTTCTATCTCACTAGATATTATGTTGAGGCAGGAGATAAAGTATGCTTAGTTTCATTCCACCACTGGTTTGCACAAATTCATTGATAAAGTCTTTACCATGGAAACAAGAAAGACAATGAAAATTTTAAGATCTTAGATGGTTGCATTCATGTATTTAAATGTGGTCAGAGCTGGAAAACAAAGGAGCCTCTTCAATCTAAACTGCCGCAGCTAGTCACCACCTCACCTGCTTGTAGCAATCTCAGTGTACTTGCCCATTCCACATCCGACATCTATAGCTTTTTATGGCTCTCAATATCCTCTTCTCTGTAAAGCTCTTAAACTGAGCTGCAATAAATGGTACCTCCAATACATCCTTCACCCAAATGTTCACATGATAAGCATGCATATATTTGCTCCACTGCTAATTGTGATCTTCTGTCTACAACAGTATCACAAGTACCCATCACAAACGGGTACTCAGTATAAATTCTAGCTTGGCAAAGCAGGCTAATCAGTGAAAACCATTCAGGTGAATGAACGGAGTGCTTATCAGTTGTCAGGTGTCTATATGTGTACACCACTTTTGTCCAGAAAATCAGTTGCGATTGATATAGTAGTCTCCGGCATTGGGACAAGTTGACCACCAAATAAGTTTGCCACCTGAGAATTCAACAAATTTATCTGCATGTGCAATGTGCAATTGGTAATACTCAAGGTTTATGTGATGATTTGGGAAAGCATGTACTTGTATGAGAAGCAAATTCTGAATGGCGTACCATTTTCAGAATAACTTCCATTCACTACAGAGTCAGTGTGTAGAGAGTCACTGTGACATACTGCTGTGGATGCCCTTTTGCACGTTCCTCTGCAAAGTTTGACGCTCAACCAAAGAACTTCCCCGCTCTCCACCAGCAAATGCCCTCTTACAACACAAGAAAGATGACAAAGAGACAGGCACATAGCAGTGACTTCACAAAGCCCTGCTGAAATGTGACACCCGGGAACTGAATATCTGTATATATTTAAGATCTGATATATTATGCTCATCAATTTATGAAGAAGTGGGAAATGCATTGCAGATGGTAGTAGTGCATATGAAAGGCAAGTGCAAACTCATTTGAGTAGTAAAGGTCGTTCTTATCCACCATCTTTGTCAGAATTCATTCTTTGGAAGAAACAAATGGTAGGACATCTGAACAGATTTTGACAACAAGAATATATATATATATAGGATGGCTTTATTTGGAACTTCACTCCTTAGTAACCTTCTAGAAAGTGGAGATAACTGTGGAATGTCTAGACTCTGTCAAAATCTGATTCATACAATGAGCTTCATCATCGAAGGACCACCTTGCACTCGAATGAACTAACTTAACGAGACTTTCCAATTCCAATACTCATCTCACCAGGCTGTAAAAACATGAAGGTACTGTCAAAATACAGACATCTAGTAAAGAATGGATTAACAATCCAAATGTTAAAAGAAATTAAAACTTAATCTCCGGTTCCAGCCTGAATCTTCTCTCTATAAGACAAAGAGCACAGACACCGTCCAAGAAAACAAGCCAACACAAGACAACATTCTCCAATGAATTACCAGCCATGTCCCATGATGTTGTACCTGCCTAAGCAGCCTGCAAGAGGCCTATGTTGATCAACATTTCTAAATGGCACCCATAAGTCACTTCCTGCGAAAGCAGTTCTTGACTCACATATCAGCCTAAAGTCACAAAAGTACTACAGGAAAGGACTAGCACTGGCCAAGAAGTTGACCTAGGACTGTCATGTATGCATTGATCTGTTATCCAAATTTGATTTCAGTTTGTAAAGAATCTGTGTGTATGAAACTTTGTTGGTAAAGCTCTCATTTGAGTCACTAATATTCACAATATAGCCATACAGTCCGCAATATGTACTATGCAAAGTAATTTTTTGAAAAGAGGTGAAAACAATCTCTCTGGGCTAACTTGTCAAACCCATGAATCTCACAATTCTTAAATCACTTTTTGCTCAGTTTGCACAATTGCAGTCCACTAGCTGTGCTGAGAACTGAAATGCTCCAATGCACAAGAGATCTGACCAATACCACCTGGAACTTGTAAAAGAAGATTCAAATGAGAGCAGATGCACATGTATGGGTTGAATCATGCCTATTTGGGGATAATGTACAATCCTCAACTTATTTTGGACAGTAGTCATCAGACCTTTGACTTATTAGGCAGGTTGCCTGAAGATTCGGACCTGATGAGAATGTTAGTTCATTATCATCACTGTCACCTCAGTTTAGCTTATTCTCACCCAACAGAGTTTGAGAAAGCCAGTGACTCATTTGATGTTGCTATCAGTCTGTTTTGCAAACTTGAGGGTAATGTAAAGGGGTGTTGAGTTGTACATCCACAATCATATGTGAATTTAGAGTGGGGAGGCAGACGATAATCGCAATAATCCAGGATTGACCTCAAGCAAGCACTACCTGCACTAAGTCAGGGATGCTTGTACACTTCTGTTCTGTTGCCGTGGATTGCCTGGCACAGTAAAAGATGGTCAATAAGTCCAAACAGTTACTGATTTGTATGAATCAATGGTGCCACAAGAGAATGAACCATTTTACGGGTCAAAGGAATCATCATATTGTTGGGAAGGGAAAGGGCACTGAGGGTAGGGGGTGGACAGACCTCTGAACTACTCAGGCTTTCCCACAACTATGAACAATGTCTCCAGTTCTGTAGCGAAATCAACCTGGATTGCATCATCTACTGCATGGTAGATGATGACAATTCATCATGAGAAAAAAGCTGTTGCTATGGAGTGGGCCTTTTGATCTGTTCAACGGCAAGTTGTTGGCAGCAAAGTTTAAGGGACAAAAGCTCATTTCTTCTTACTGTTAGTAGCTTACAAGGACCAGAATAGAGCTGATGAGGGACAGAGTGAGACAGAAGTCTGTGTAGAGGAGACCATGATTCACTTCAATCTGCAAAGAGGCTGCAGAGGAGTGTGATGGTGCAGACACTCTCATCAATGTACTGAAATGCTCAACAGTAAGTCTTCTGTGTGGATGTGACCTGCCTGCAGATCTTGATATTGGTTACAGTCTCTTGTCAGAACACAGTTCCATGTTTGTTTTCCTCCACTTCTGGAAAGGTACATGAAAGTCTTGCAGTCTTCTGGCTTTCACAGAGTCCAACGAGGTCTTGGTCAAAAGATGTTCAATTGTTGTGAGGGGCAGATCTCTGTAGAGCTAGAGTAAAAATGAATGTATCTGGAATTTCCACATCCTTGTGGTGATTGTCTCCACAACAGATTCCATCTGGAGACTGGTTCAATCATATCAAAGAAATTTCAGGTCTTGATTTTAGGCCAAGGACCTAAACCTTGCAAGCAATTGCATGTACTCTAGGAACATGACAGCCAACATCAACCTGGGCACTACATCAAGCATGTCAGACATATTTTTACCATCAGTAGTCCTCATAAACAGACAATTAGAGCTTTCTTGTGTGAATGATTCTAGTGATCCTCCTATCCAATTATGTCACATGTTCATGATTTTCACCTTGGCAGGTACACAGGTTCATGACTGAGGTACACTGTCAGTTGAACTTTCTCTTCAGAGAGGTATACTTATCAACATGTCATCGTCAACAAAAAATATAACCAGCCAATGCCTCTGTTAACTCTAACATAATGTAGTTACTTGCACAAATTTCAACTGTTATGTTGTTTTCACATCCAATTCAATTGGATCCTAACCTATTGCTTCTGATAGTGTTTGCCATTACAGTTTTATCTCTTTTAAGGGTTATCTATCCAGCTATACTTATCAACATACTATAGGCACTAAAGCCATGGACTGGTTGAATGGAATGAATGTTTGGAGTGGGCCAGAATGGCACCATCTAATGCTGCCCCATCCAGATCCACGCCTAAATCCCAGTCATGGCTTCAGTGTTCTTCAGACAAACTGTTACACTGCAGAAAAGATGCACATTGTGAGGCTGTCTTGCTTTAGTCAGACCTTTTTAGCATAGGAGAATGAATGTGAAATGTGCATCATATATTACATGTGAAACTTACTTTGTTCTATTGGTAAGCTTGTCCCTCATATATCTCACCAGCTATTTCTCTTCTCCTCCCATCCTGTGTTCTCAGACTAGTCTTGGAGCTTTAGAACAAACCCTAGGATCAGTGACCTGGAAGGACATGACCGGTGTCAGCATGGAGTCTGCTCTGGAGAAATATTTTGGAGCACATTGACACCAGGCCAACCCCATATTCTCAAAGTGTCAATCTGCAAGAATTTACTTGCATTTTTGTAGGATGTATCTAGGATTAAACTTGTTTCACTTTTTTGTTTTCCTCTAGTGCCTTCCATTTTTATCAAGTTCCTCAAAATATTCTCATGGGTTTTGAGAAAATTACAATGAATTGTTATTCATTTGAGATGTTCACAACTTTTGAATCAAACTTTCTGTTATGTCTGCAGTCATGCATAGCAACACAAAATGATCTCACTATATGTGAAGAAGGTCCTGTGTGGGTTGAATGGCTTGCACACACACACTGTTTTGTGCCATGGAGCACAATTTCAAGAAGGATTCTTTGATTGAAACCCACAAATTTGACAGAGACAAGCACACTGCCCTGAAGACTTAAAAAGATCTCTTGATCTCTTGTCAAGGTGTTGTCTCATCAAATATGCACTAACAGAGAAGGAAATCTTGATCTGGGTGATCAAGAGGAGTTCAACAGTTCTGAGACACAAGGCCTACTATGGAACATATGCACTTGCGGTTGCAATTCATGACCAGGCTAAAAATTCTTGGAATCTCAATGAACAAGAGAAAAAGGAAAAGCTATTGTGCAATGCAAACCACATGTAAACATTTTAGTTCAGCTAGTTAAGATCTATTTAGATGTTAACTAGAATTTTGTCCCATTTCAACCTGATTTTCAATGCAAGGATGACCATGAAAACCTGATCCCATGTACTGCCCTTGATTTTGTTCATCATTACAGTGTTTACAAATCTTGTCAAAGGTCAAATATCTTGTATTGGAAATGTTAGAAATCATGACTACAGCTATGATATGGAAGTGTCTGTCACTTTCAGCATCTTGCAGTCCAACTGCATTCAGTCGATCTTTCCAAATTTTCAACATTTCAATTATGTGCACCTGCATGATTTGAAGTAGGGAGGACAAATAATAGGTTAGAGAATGTGTTTCTTGGTGACAGTTTCCCCTCCTTATGCAATCAAATATGTGCCTTCAGTGCTGGAACTGAGCTATGTGCCTTTGCAGCTTTGAAGCTTGAGGATGAGTACCTCATTCAATGGCATCTTGTTGTTGTGTCCATGTGAGTAAGGCCATATGCAAACAGTGAGAGAAGGGATCCTGGAATGGAGGTCTGGACAGACCTGACTATAGCAGCTGTCCACATTGTCTCAAATCAATTCCCATTGGATTCATGAGAAAGAATGGGCTTGTTGCCACTTACCAGACTTCGGACACTGAGAGAAGCAGAATTGGAGGCTCAAACTATCGCAGAATGTATGCAAGTCAAAGTCAAGGCTCTTCATGTGTTCGCAGTCTTAGAGGACACTATGCAAATAAGGTTGCAGTCATGAAAGTTTTACCATAGGCAGCTTCGGTGCACTTTGCATGTCATGGGTTTGTTTCAGAAAAATATCCTCTCCACGTGTGTTGTTATTGGGCCAGACAATTGCATCAACTTTGTGGAAATGCCTTGTGGCTATAATTGCATAACTTTTCATGGCTTGGAGGACATTCCAGCCTTCGTTTGTGTACCAGAGGGCTGCTGCCACAGATTCAGACAGGATTCTCAGTGCTGAAGAGATTCTACAATATGTCATGCAAGCACACTTTGCAAGTCCACAATCTGCCAGGGCAAGGTCACAGCTGACAGCTATTTAACTGGTCTCATATGTTGCAGCAAGTTGGGGTGACCTCTGCCATCCTGTGTCTTTGGAAAGTTCAAGATTCTACTGTGTGCAAGTTCATGGGTATTCTGCACAAACATCTCACCAATAAAGTGCCCCTTGGGTTGGCCCTGCAGTAGGCAATGATAGCAATTATTGATAATGGAGACAACTGGGAGCCAAACCACTGAGCTTCATACACTATGGTGGGCGTTCCACATGTACAACTTCTTGGAATCAGGTACTGATCTTGTATCCTATCCAAGCAATCTTAAACACCAAATGAGTTTTGCAACCCTTATGTAGGAGGTCCTTCTATGCCACAGATAGGAGCTGTCAAATATCTGCCACAGCTTAAAGAATGTCAGTAATGAATAATTTGAGGACATTCTATGACACCAAGACCAACAAGTTTGGTTACTTGGTGTTGAGTTTTGTCATTCAAGCTAGTGAACCTCCTTATCACTTGATTTGCATCAAATGGAAGCTTCTGGTTGTCATTCCTCATATAGGTTTGAGCAGAATTTGTTCCTCTCGTAAAAAATTGCATCTGTACCTGTAACTGAATGTATTGGCATTTCCATAAGTGCATTGTGTCGTATTGGTCCCCTCCATCTCTATGTTTTGACAATAAAGCTCCCTACTAGCTTTGGGTTGTGGCAATTTGATCTTCACAGCCTGATAATTTTTTCTCAATAGGGTCCACTCTCTCTTCTGAACCAATGCTTTTTTATAAGACTACTTAACTGATGTTAACCCTCCAATAATGTATATTATTGTGGAAACTTGAAATTTTGATTCAGTATTTATAGCCTGGAGCACCACCACCCTTGTTTAGAGGATGTCAAATCGGTTTTAGAAAACTCTGAAAAGAATGGAATGTTGTTGCAAGGCTAGTAGGGTTTACAAGTGACTTCATTGGCAGTTAAAACAAATCGAGAATGCCTATCACCTTGTGCTAGGCCCCTTATTTTGAGAATGTCCCCACCCATAGGCTTTATCCATGGTAAAACACTAGGAAAAATTATCATGAACCTAAGCATAAATAGATCACGAAACCTAGGAGAAGGATTCTTACACCTTTCCCTTAAGAGTGAGGGATCTTACACCTATAAGTGGGCAAAATTTCCCTCCCACTCTTAAGGAGTAGGGATAATATTCCTCTTCTTTTCTAAGAAGGATATTCATTGATATAAAGGTACTTTTGAAATACAATAAGAATTTTTTTTGAATGCCTTACAAAAAACAGAATGTTAGTTGGAATGGGCATTCCATTTCTAAAAACACCCAACAAACAACTCATGAAAAATTGTGTTGGGTAAGGTACCCTTTGATCACACTACAAAAATTGGTGTAATGTCTTCTCAGTGATTAAATTAAAACAAAGGGATGATTCAAAGAAAGAAAATTGGAAAAATGCAGTAAGGCACTAATGAGTTGGAAAATTGATTTATTTGCTTTGATGTTTCACATGATCTTCACTCTCATCCTCCCAGACTTTGCATTCACAATTTTCAAAGTCATATTTCTTTTGTTCAACTCGACCTTAGTGATTTCCCTTAGAAGCAATTGCTTCTTGAACTCACATAACATTCTATCTCTTTCATCTCCAAGTTTTTTGGAACTACACCCTGAACTAGAACTACTACACAAGATGTCACAACTTATGGTTTAGGCCATTCAAGTAGCAATATAGTGTTGCAAGAATAAGAAGTGACATATCTAGCTTCCATGGCCTTAATCCCAAGCCAAAGATTTGTGACTTTATAAATGCATTGTTGGGTTAAGTCACAAATGCACCACTCACACTCTCCATCAAAATCCTTATCTTGAAAATATACAACAATGTATTCTACCATGGCGTAGATGTGCATAATGCCTTATACTCACTGAAACTCAAGTTGAATTCTGAACATAACATTAATGTTTTAGGTGCCCAATGGAATTTCACATCATTCAACTTTACATTGCTTAGAAAGATGATATCACTGGGTAGCTTTTGGATACAAAGGAAGAAAGTTTGCATGCATTGTTCTGGTGGAAGGTTTGCTAGTTCAAAGGTGTTGAGGTTCAATAGCCCACATATTGCAAGGGTTTCATCACTTGCTTTACTTGTAGTTTGCCACCTAAGAGCACGCGCCACATTGCTAATGTTGCATTCTTTGTTGTTTTGTAAGTTGAAAAACTTCTTTTGAAAGGTTTGCAAGCATAGGGTTAAACCTTTCTTTTCCCATTGGCAAAAGTTCTTCCAAGGCTACCAAGCCATTTGAAAACTCAAAAATCAACTTTTGAGCCAAAAGCCTTTCTTGGAATCCAAAGTTGTTGCATCCATCCTTAGCATAGCACATACAATAATTTTTCTTCAAGTGGTGCAAAATGTGAAGTTGCTCGAATGTCAAAATCAATCACTAACACATATTTTGCATCTTTGTAAGTCTTGGCCATTAACCGAATAACTTGTTTTTTCATGTCCTTGACATTAGGAACACAAAGTGCCTCAATCCAAAATGTTTTGCTTGGTGTCAATTGGTTGGTTAATGCCACAAGCTGTTTGATTTGGTATGCTAGCAATCCCTCCTTGGTTGTGCTCCTTAGCCCATTAGCCCAAACATGGGAAATTGCTACATAAGGCATCCTTAAGGAGTCACTACAATGTAGCTCACTGTGTGGTGAAGGGCATTGGACAACAGATATCTTACCAATTGATAAGGAACCAATGACGTTTTCCAATGATGGCTTAAACATGACATACTTGCAAGTTCTTATCACATGTTTGGGCACATAATTACTAATATCCATCGTATTTATCACACATTTTTGTGTGATACATTTCCGAAGTCCTTCATATGACCCTCTGATATGGGGATGTTTGCAAGTGCATACATATCCTCACACATTTACACTTGACAAAATATTGACCATGAATGGACACCATCCATTCACAACCATCCCTATCTTATGTTGTGCATATGGTGTCAATATAATTTGCCACCCAAAGTTCCAAGGCCTTAAAAAGTTTTGTGGAAAAACATTCCTTGCTGAAATCACTAATGTTTCAACAATAGACCCTATTTGGAAGAGGATATCCTCCACTTCATGCAATTGTAACCCTATATCCTCCACTTCATGTAGCCCTTGTTTCACTATATGAAAATGTTTCATTCATGAACATTCCTTCTGCTTACATGAGCGTAACCTCAATGCGGGTTGCCCATTGTCGACATTGCTCTTCATTTCCAAGTTGTTGAACACAATTCTGCCAATCATGTAGTAATGCTAGGAGATTGTTGCTTGTCAACACCTTCCTCTCATTATTGTTGTCAACTTGTAGCAAGGTGCTTTCAAGGATTTTAACTTCCATCACAGCTTCCAAGAGCCCAAATGTCAACATGCATTGCAACTTTGCCGCACACTCACAACACACACTATTTGAAATGGTAAGATCTTGGGGTAGAAACTTGTGTAATCTTGGAATGACAACAAAGGATATCCATCATGCTTTCCACCCAACCATGGAGCATCTTTAAAAAAGAAGGTATTGTTCAAAGTTGCCAAAGGTGGCTTGAGTAGTAGAAATAACATGTTGGAAAATAACAAGTACTAAAACTTTCAGAATAAATACAAGTTGTCAAAAACAAACTCTAATGTTGGTCACCCAAGAGATACCTATCAATGGCCAATGACTCAATTCAAACTTATAAAATTGATGATTTGCCAACAAGCACCAATAGAAGTAGATGTCATGATAAATTTCTTTTGCATAATTTGGATATAGGGTGTTTGGCTAGCGACACCAACTGTAAACTCCAACTTTTGGCCTTAGAACATTGTTCAATATTTTGGCATTTGTTTTCTTTTGGTGATTTCAATGTTTTTTTTACAACTACCTTCTTTTATAGTTTGTTAGATTCAGAGCTCAATCCCATTCATTACCCTATCATCATGCATGTCTTGTTAACCATGTTGCTTACAAGGAAATTCAGGTCCAAAATACAAATTCACGAAAGATAACATATTCATTTCTGGAGCTTCTGTTAGCTTTTTCAAGTTCGAAATTACACCATAACCAAAGCAAGACATCTGGGATTGCATTGCTCTATCACCATTTTGGCTGCCTTAAGGATTTGCTCAAACCGACTTTATCACATTCTGCCCCTGATAGCATGGCTCTCACATCATGTTCCAGAACCTCCCCCAGTCGCAAGAAGCATATCAAATAAGAAAGGGGAGGTAATGTCCTTTGTTGAGCGTTTTGCCTGCCTCGGTATCTTGAGTGAAAAAGCCAAGCCTACAAACATTTTGTTGAGCCAAAACGATATGGTTGACTTTTTCCAATGGATATTCACTGTGCAGTGCCATATACCCAGCAGCTGTTGGCATGCTCTTACATGGGATTTACACACTATATATATGACTATTGACACTTACACATACAACACTAGCAACGTACAGGTACAACACTAGTAAGGTTCAGCTTCTAGTGCCTTCATCTGTCTAAGCTTACCAGGAAGGAATTGGCAAGTTGGCAGATGAGGTCTTTATTGCCATGAGCCTTGGGAATTTTTATGAAATGTTAGATGGCTACTTGCAGACGCTTGAAAAGATCAAGGTTACACCTAAGGTTCTATATGATGTGCAGGAGTACTTATTGTTCCCAATGCCCATAATTTTTGACAGGCAAAGCTTTCACTCTTAGTAGAGGCAGAGTCATATGATTGGAGCCGGAGGGAAGAATGTTTTGCACAACTTAAGGCACCCCTTTAGTAGTTAAGCCTCCACCTTACAGAAGCTGCATGATCGTGCAAAGTCAATGCAAAACTCCGACAGTAAGAAACCACACATAGATTGTTGGTCACAGGAACACCAACTTCAGGTAAGTTTGTGCATGTGTTTGGTGGCTGTTGCAGAAGGTCGAACTTCCAGTGGGGGAGTCCAGAAATATGACTTAGGTTCTACGGATTCAATGTGTAAAAGGTACAATTTGAGGTTTATTATTTGGGTATAATATAAGTTCTGGTATGTATTGCGGGTGTGAAAGAACATACCAGTTTGGTATCAACTGAGGCAATACCAATCTTATACCAATACCAGACTGGTAGGTCCTCTGAGTTAAAACCAACCTGATATCCACCAATCTTAATGCTGGGTTTATGCCTACCTCATACTAGGCATAAATCAGCCTTAGGCCCAATACCAGTCCAATACCAGGACCAGATTCGTATATGAAAAGGGACATACCAATCCAATACTAATACCCACCTAGTATGAAAATTCGCAATACCAGTATCCGACTGGTATGTGAAAAGGTACACAGCAATACAATACTGGTAGGTACCCATGGAAAGACCCAAGATCTACGAGATCAAGAATCCAGACTATGTGCAATAAGAAATGTATGAACAGCACCCACGCCACAAAAACCATGTCTATTGTTTGAGGATATTCTTGGTCATATGTAGCAACATGTGCATCAGTATTCACCTCTTCCCAGATGCACCTCTGCTGTCTTCTCACATACCTTCTCTCCAAAATTTGTTGTTGAACAATTGCATGAAGACTCCAGTCTAGCTAGCATCAGCACAGATGTACAATTTTTAGAGACAATGCTGATGCCTTCTGCCCTTTGCTCATGTTTCACATGTCCCTAAGTTCATGGCACTCCAGTAATCACATCATGTGCAGGTATGCTGTTGAACACTTTCCAAATATCTCCCATACTCCCGCAGTTGGCATACACGTAAATTAGGCTGTTATTACTCAAATACACGATCAACTCAAACGAACAGTAATGATCTGTTCACGAACACACCTACCAACGTCAAACAGTGCAACAATGCACATGCATACAAAAATCCCCCACAAAATTTTGAGTGTTTTGGCTCACCTCTTCCTGTTGGGTTTCTTGTGATAGTGCTAAGGCGTTCTGCCCTTTCTTGGATTGTCCTGAAATCATGGCATCCCCCACAAGAATCACATTGCATGTGGGAATCCTTTTGAACAATCCTCTAATGCTCCCACAATTTGGTTTACATATGAAAAAGGCTATGACCCCAACATGCATGTGTGACTCAAAAGCTAATTCATATGATCTGTGTACGTGGATGCATTCACGCTCTTCAAGGAGTCATAATGTTTAGCTATTCAATTAGGAGCTTGACCGAAACTGTTAACTGTTGTGCATTTGCTGTTGCAGTTGTTGAAAATTCTCTGTTGTGTTCTCACAATGCTCCTCACCCTTAGCAAATTTTGGAGACCACACAATCCATCAAAAGTTGTTCCACCGTTCAGTCTCTGTTGCCTTTGCAGCCAGCTATGCTTTCTACCCATGACACGGATTCTAAATTTCCCATCAAGCCACATGGCCATGAAGTTTTCTTTTCAGGATTCAGTAGCCAGAAGTGAAAGAAAATTAGTAAAAACTCACCAGATTTCGACATTTGGTCAGAAATATAGAAGGATGATTAAATATTTTTGCTTTATATTTGATTTATCGCCGGCTTTTGCTAAATTCTCCTAATAATGATAGCCAGGTTCTCTATGTTTTCTTGTGGATGTTTGCCACTTTGGCTACATCCTTAAATTCCTTAAAAAAAACACACTGATCAGAATACCAGGAATGAGCGCTGTGCTTACTGGCTACATCAACAAGAGGACTCCAGGAGATTGCCGATTTTCTCAATTCGACCTTTGCCGACCTACGATCCACCCTAGCCCACACGCTATATTAAAAATTAAAAGTGCTTTTTGAGATACTCAATAGCTAGAAGTAGACCCAAATTTAAGAAAATCGCCAGATTTCTACACATGGTTCAAGTAGTTGGCTAGAAATGCATGCAGTTTTTTTTTTTTGGCGAATTTTCTCACTGTGGCGACAAAAAAAAAATTGGAAACTTTTGGAAGACTCTGTTTTTTTAGTGAAAATTCGCAAAAGTTTCAAGAACACAAAATTTAGAAAGAAAACTCTGGTAGAAGCATGTTCAAAATATTTTACTTTCATATTTAGCTTGTAGGTAAATCTGACTAAAACTTCCCTTGGATCATCGCCACTTTGGCTACATCACAAAGTTGACAAAAGTAAAAACTGCTACCAACCCAATTTCAAAACACTGTAGCAGTGGAACAGGGAAAGTGTGGATGAGACAGGAAATGCGACAAAGCGTCGGTAAAAAGCATCCTACTTTATGTTGGCGACCTACTACAATTTATTATTTAAATGTGGCGATTTGTTGGAAGAATGCTAAAAATCGGTCCAATTCTTTCAAAAAAGTGGCGAATTCATAAGTTTGTAGCTAGAAATGTGGTAAATATTATGGGACATTTTCCAAATCCCTTTGGACCATCTTGCTAGGCCCTAAAGTTTTTGGCAATATGACAAAAATTTGCCACAAAAAAAATCACTGCTCTAGAGTAAAGAAAATGTAAAAGAATTCCAAGTTTCACAAATAACTATTAAAAAGGGTGATTTTTCAACATGTAATATCAACAAAAATAATATAAATGGGTTATATTAATGAAAAATAATTAAACGAGCCCCACTTATTGAAAAGACGTCATCAACCTCACCAAAACAATTGCTCAAAGGTGAAAACTAAATTCTAACCCAATTTAAGTGTAATCTAACACATGAAAATGGATTAAAACTGAACTAAAATATAAACCCTAACAATAAACAGTGTTTTTTTTTTCCCAGTTTTCTCATGTCGTACCCAAAGTGACGATAAGCCATAAGATGATTTAACTAAATGTGACTATAAGACAAATAGAAAAAGTAGAAAAATCAAGAATCTTACTATTTCTTGGCCACTTACTAAAACTTACTATCTAAATGTGGGGATTTTTTAAAGAAGAAAGCTAAAAATATGTCCAAATCTTTTTTTTCAAACGACAAATTCATAGGTTTGTAGCAATGTGTATCTATCTAGGAGAATATTAGGGGGGGTTCAAGGTTTCATTATCTTTGTGCAATAATGAATTATCTGAATCATTTGTTTTTTTGAAATGTCCACTCAGTTGCACATGATTCTATTGATTATTGAATCATTAGGGAGGTTCAAGGTTGAATTATCTTGGTGCAATAATTGATTATGTTCACTTGGTAATTGCATATGATTCGATTGATTATTGAATTGTTGATTATTCAAAACTCTAGTTTTGGAGGAGAGTTTTGAATCGTCTATGATTGAAAGGTCTTTCTTTCTCACACTAGGGTGAAAGGTTGTGATACTTAACTAATTGATCAGGAGATAAAATGAAAGAACCATTGTGGGGTGTTCAAAGCTTCACCCTCAATATTCACATAATCCGAACTTTAAATCATCAATTATTTGAACCAGATAATCGAACCTTGAACACCCCTATTGACTATTTGAAATGTCCACTTAGTTGCATATGATTTGATTGATTATTGAATCATTGATTATTCAAAACTCTGGTCTTGGAGTAGAGTTTTGAATCATGATGATTGGAAGGTCTCTCTTTCTTGCCCGGGGTGAAAGGTTGTGATACTGAACTAAATATTTGAGAGATAAGAACCATTGTGGGGTGTTCAAAGCTTCCCCTTCAATAATCACGTAATCGGCATTTTAAATCATCAATTATTTGAACGAGATAATCAAACCCCCCTAATGTATCATGTTCCACAAGGCAGTGCACAAGGGGTTTGTGCCCACAGGAACCAGCTTGACACTCAGTATTACATGAATGTAATAGAAGCTTGTGCTTTTTTTTAGATTTGGAGTAACATCAAAGTTTGGCCTCATATGGTTGCAGCGTGATTGAGGACATTCTGATCTTAGTGTTGTAGCTGACATCACGGTTTCAGAAATTATGTTCAAAAGAAAAAGCTATAAGATTTGGTGTCTTTGTATGTTCATAATTTGAGCCAATTCTGGAAGCTTTTTCTAATTCTATGAATAATGTGATGGTCATAGAATGTGTAGGCAACAATTGGCATGGTCAAGATGACAGCCCATCTTGAACTCATGTGCATTCCGATTCAAGGATTTTCTCAAATTGTCCTTCTTGAAGATCTTTTCTTCATCTGAGGGATAATCAGAGAACAAGTTTGTGAGAGTCTTGTCCTCTGTGAGTCAGAACAGGTGCTTATGACATCCAAGTCCAATAGGTGGCACAAAGGTGCTGGATTCTTGCTTGAGAATTAGGTTGAACTATGAGCAGGAGCAGAGTTTATTGACAATTTTGCATCCTCTCATAGGTGTCTCTGGTTACTCTTTTTCTAGATCATCCATATGCCTTGCCTCCACCTTCATGCAGTCACTTATGATTCAGGTGAGAATTGAAAATGTGGTGGCCTTTAGTTTTTTAATCAGAGAAGAGGTTGTGTGAGTCAGAATAGAGATTTGCAATTTGCAAGTTAAGAAACAGAAGTGGGTTGCATGAAGACATGAGGTACTCGCTTGAGAAGGTCATGCACATGCACAAGATTAGGACTTCATGACTTAATCGTTGTGTACTTGTATGCAGGGAAGTACACTGGTATAGTTATCAGAGAGCCCCTGACACTGCAATTGAACTGCACGCTCCCACTCTCAACTCTGATGGGTTTCCCTGATATCCCTCAGATCCGTCGGCAAGATCTGGCGACAGATAGCCTGCTGTCGTTGCAATGGCAGAACCCAGCAGATATCTTGTCAGTCTTACTCATCATTGGTGGTGATGTAATACAGAAGCAATTGCTCAACTCTCAGGAGACTATCTGGTGCCCGTAGCTTTCAGTTTTGGATGGGTAGTGTATTCATTCAGCACGTTGATGTCAGTTGTGGGAGATGGACGTCTGATGCCTCTGCCCGACTATCCTGCCAAGGTCATCAATGCTGGGAGTGGCTACAGCCGTGAGAATAGATCCTGGATACTTGGTCGGCTACTCCGGGATTTTGAGTTCCCACTGAATGATGATATCGGCCTACATATTACTGTGTTTCAAGCTGATGAAGAAAAGGAAGCAGGTAAACCAGGGAAGGACCAGTATTGGGCAAGCGGACTTGTGGTCATAATTTTGCAGCTGGGAATTGCAGCTATTCCATGTGGACTGTACAATGATTGGGGAATCATTCTTGTGACAGCAGTAGGAACACTGCTGGCTCTGGTTACAGGCATGTTACCGCAGTGGCGTTTTGAAAAATGGGCATGTCGAAGGAAGACTGAAAAGGTGGTGATTCTCACTGGTGGGAATGGCACAAGGCATGTAATGGTCATTATTGGTGCTGGCAAAGGACTGGATCTTGAGAATCTGGCAGTTGGAGAAAGCCCAAGGATGAGGCAACGAACTGAGCACAGCAACCGGCTTGCAAGAAGGGAACGTGACAAGGATGGGAATGTTATGAAGGACTTAAAAGGCAAAGACAAAAAGAAGATCTTGATGCTTTGTGGTGTGCCTGTCTCATTCTGCATAACTCAGGTTTCATGCTTCATACTAGCATTTCTGTGGATTGTGTTTCTCATCACAGTTGCAGGGCTGAAGCAGAACACATGGTACCTACTTGCAATTGGAGGACTTGGCATGATCCAGAATGTAGTGGTTGCAGGGGCGAGTCGGGGACCAAGCACAACGGGCATTCACTTGAAGCCAATCAAGATAATTGAGCGACTCAAGGTCATGGATGCATTGATGGATCTTGAATCATACCGGAAAGATTGTGGGAGGTCTTTGCTTCCTGAATTCTTCAATGCGAAGTTAAGACCTGCAGAAGAAAAATGGTGGGATGGCTACCCAGAACAGTATCTGAGAGCCAAGAGTGAGCAAAGACCTACCAGCTTGCCAGAAGAGAATCCGCCTGTGTTACCTGCGGGAAATGACCAACAAGTATGAGATATGATGGTCCTTCCATGTGGTATGACATGTGGGATCTT
>Ga0209611_10000259_pt1 | contig 71083 bp, 57 predicted proteins | sample S1TSphgellanicum_3_FD_187693 | JGI IMG/M metagenome (GOLD analysis project Ga0209611, IMG submission 187693) | Host-associated microbial communities from peat moss isolated from Minnesota, USA - S1T2_Fc - Sphagnum magellanicum MG (SPAdes) (version 2) | ecosystem: Host-associated > Plants > Peat...
CAAAAAAAAAAAAAAAAACTCCCTCCCATCCCTTTTCAACATAGAAAAAAAAAACCCCCTTTCATCCTTTTTCAACATAGAAAATAAACTCCCTCCCATCCCCCTTCAACATATTTATAAAAAAAACCCTTTCAAGTTCCCCCTGTCCCTAGCCACTCCACAATGGAAAAACAAAATTTAAAAAAAAAATCATCCCTTTCCCTTTCCTTTCCTCCTTCCACAGGTCAAATGAAAAAAAAAAAAAAAAAAAAAATCAACCTACACCCTTTCCCCTCGGTGCACCCTTTCCCCCATCCCATAGTGAATTTGTAAAAAAAAATAACCCCCAGTGAACCCCTCCCTCGAAAAAAACATTTTTAGAAACCTAAATGTACCCCTTTCCCCTCTCCTCCTTCCACCTTTTCATACATCTGGGGAAAAAAAAAATATTAACTTCCACCCCCCTCCCCTTCACAGTAAAACAAATAAGAAAAAAATCAACCTACACCCTTTCAAGTTCCCCCCTCGCACAATGAATAGAACCCTTCACCCTGGCCCTTCTCAATAATAAAAAGTAATTGATCAAAGTTACAACCAGTAAAAAAGTAACAAAAAGTAACAAAACTTACCCCTTTCAGCAATAAAAAGTAACTTACAAAACTTACGACCAGTAAAAAAAAGTAACAAAAAGTGAAATAAGTCAACAAAAATAGTCAGGCATCGCAGGAAAACAGCAAGGCACTATAATGTATTTTTCCTGGTCAAACAGCCAACAGCCATGGGCATTACACTCGTAATGCCCGGATCATACCTTAAGGCCTGGTGATGGCCATGGGAAACAATGGAAGAGAAAGCCACTGTACCAAACAGGTAATTATTGGCCAGGCTTCTCCTGGTCAGAGAGGAGGCTCCTCACAGTAAGTGGCAAAATCACACAAACTCCGGAATGAAAAAATCACACACACAAGTTATAACCTTGAATTCAAAGTTCAAACCAATTTGAATTTCAATTTTTGAAACATAAACATGGATGATTCACTAATTTAGTGTTGATTGTATAATGCACACAAAACGCATAGAAAAAATAATTTAGAAGGCAGGGTCTTAAAAGCTTTCAAGACTACATTTCAAGGTGGAGTGGTGAGCTTTTAAAGATTGAACACCATGGTATCCCAATTCCCAAGTCTTAATGTTGCAACACCAAGAATCATTACTTATGATTCAAGTTTCAAGCTTAGGCCTTGTTCATGTTTAAGCTTTGCCAATCAAGCCTAGGCCCCATTGATGTTCAAGCTTTGTTGATCAACCTTGTTCATGTCAATGTTAAATGGTTCAAGAAATCCGCATTGTGCAACTCCACCACTTGCCATTTCGTACTACATAGATGGTAGATGAGTGTAACAAATAAATTTTAAGCTTTTGCAAACCTGCAATGTGAATCTCTGAGAATGAAGATGAAGATCTCTTGGATCCTTGTTTAATGTTCATCAATGACCATCATACCTATTGTATTTTAAACGACTTAAATTTTCATCCTTGAATGATGGATCTTGAATGTTACAAGTTGCAAGTTGCATCTACTAACATTGAGCAACATAAGATGAAGAAAAAAAACATTACAAGTCAAGACTTGGAATTAGCACTCACGATTTGCAAGATGTGGGCCATAGATGGCTGTCAAAATTTAGGGTTTCGAGCTTTGAATGTTTGGTCATTGACTTATTGTTCAATCACCAACTATTCAAGTTTTAATGACCACTCACTAATGAGTCAATGACTACACAATTCACAATACCTAGTACTTAGTACCTACCTCCTACCTAGTTACTAGTTACCTACTACAACCTAGTACCTATTAGTGCCTAGTTGTCAAACACAATCGAAACCATGAAGTCGCATGGAGCCCTTGGGAATAAGTTGGCATGCGAAGTGGACAGCTAGATGCTCATCATCCAGCAAAACCCTAATGTCAGTTGATTTGTGTATGTGCGACAGCTCAACTGGCCATTGAGATTCCATCGTGGTAAATGGATGGCCAAAACTCATCACTGTCTTGGGAATCTGTCCCAAAAAAAAGTTTTTTTCCCTCAGAGGTTCTTGTGGAGCCCCACAGCCAGTAAGAAAAAGTGAATTTTTGCTCAAAAAGAAACACTGCGTGTGACCTATGTAATGCATTGCTAGAAAATTTCTAGTGTGTGTGGAGGGTACCTTACACTCAGGGAAACTTTTACCTCACCAGAGGATGGCACCTTACATGCAAGGTGCTTCCTGATCTCCTGTTCAATAAATCAGAGCTGTCTATTTTTATAAAATTAAAATTCTACCAGTTCTTTAGGACTTTGTACGGTTTGTCTTAGGAATTTAAGTGGGGTAAGGACCTTGAAAGGTGTTGTTTTGGAAATTCCAGTCCAGTCAAGTCACGGTGATCCCACCTTGCACAGGTCCTTCAATCTCAGAACACCCTCATTCTCATTACCTGTGTGGTGTAATTCTTTGATTTTGTTAATAACATCCAGTTTTTAATTTTTTAATTTTAGAAATCAAGAAACCTTCCATACCAGTCTTTTGAAAACTTTCAGAATCACAAAATCTTCAGTTGCAATTCTTGAATATTTTCAGTGTAAAAAGAACCTTAGATTTCAAGTCATTGAAATTTTTCAAAGAACAGCCCATTTTCATGAAAGAACTGGCAGAGAGCCATAGTGTAGGGATATTTTAGAACCCCAATTCAGGGTCAAAACCAGTTTTTACAATTCTTGAGAATCGAAGTGAAGGGTCAAAGGTGAGAACCGGCTCAAGGACCTCTGGTCAAGGGTGCACATGTACCCAGCCCTTACCCGTTGGTTTAGGTTTAAAAAAGAAAGGATGGGTTGGTACTGGTCCTCAGAGCATGCCCAACGGCAGCAGTACATTTGCCTTCACAATACTTTCTAGATGAATATTTACGGTGTCAATCTTCTTTGGGCTGGTAAAAATGCACATGTTGGCAGTGCCTTGCAAGAGCACCTGTAGCAGGAAATGACTGTTTCTCATTGGCCAACTACAATGATTGGCCCAAATGGTGAGAGTTAAATAGTCTGTCACTTTTGTACAGTGCATCTTTTCAGGTTCATCGGATGGGGGAGAAATTACAGAATGCACACTGGACGTGCGAAATACTGTTAGGGCTGCCCCTTTTACCCTACAGAAAATTGGGCAGCCGCGACAACACAATCCCACTACCAAATAGTTGCAACATATGACAGGTGCTCCAGCTTGTTAGGGTTTCTCGAGGGTTTTAGCGCGACTGCAAGCTGATGGATCCTCAAAATGAGGTCCAATCTGGTATTGTGCCACCAAGAGACGCACAGGTGGTGGTGGAAGACAGCGTGAATCTGGGTGGATTTCGGATGGCCGATCGAGAGGGAATTACATTTGGGTCTACTTCGGGAAGCTCTGAGATAGTGAGGAGCAAGAGCAATTGCCAAGTATTTTGTGCGATTGCCATGTGTAAGATCTAACTCTTTTCTAGACCACAAAAGCAGCAGCAGCTCCACCACCACATGGATAACTGGGAGGTCGACTAGGAGGAGCTTGTCGCTACGTGTCTGTGTGCACCCGCAATTGCACTTTATTCGTCAGCAACTTTTGCAATACACCGCACTTCTTCCCAGAGCACCCCGAATAGAAACAGAGGCGACACTCAGAGATAACTGCAATTGTAAGCTTTTTGTGTTGTTCCTCTCTGTCTACTGCCTTCTTCTCACAGTACGTGTGTTTTGTTTGCCGGGAAAACCTTGGCCTGATAACAATGTTATCTTCCAATTCAACTTGAAAGATTCGACACAATCTTCTCAAGATGCAATACCTCATCATGGCTTCTATGTGATCAAACTACATGATTTGAATGAAAGGACGTTTTCCTGCTGTTTCTTGAGGTTAGAGAGGGAGACTGGGGCAGGAGTCTTTTTGGATCCTTTGCAACTGTAGGATCACAGATCAGAGAAGGTAATTGAACGTTAAGCTTGTCTAAACTTTGACACAACAAGATTGACACCAACAAGAGCTATGGCTCCATTGACATGTGAACAACTCTAACAAGATTGACGTTCAATCACTTCTCTGAGCTTGCTAAGCTTGCTATTCTAAGCTTGTTATTCTGTTGCAGTCAAAATCTTGGCAAAAATTCTTTTCAGGTCCTTTGCACTGGTGGAGTAGTAGTAATAGGCTGGAGAATGCAATATGCAATATGTTGATCAAGAAGGTCAATATGGCTTTTCTTTGTTCTTATGTGTAGGGTAATGTCCTGGCACCTGGTGTAATGAATGAATTGTCCTGAATCAGCAGGCCCTCACATTCATATGGTGCCACACTTTCATCCACCTGGTGTGGGGGAGTTTTGCACAAGGCAATGCCTGCCCCTTGGTTCATTCTGCTACCATTTAAACCTGGGATGTGGAGAAAACATGGCTGATGGGCTTGATCTGGATTTTTGGTTGTAGATAAATGAAAGGTGTCCAGATTTCATACATAAGAAGACATGGGAAGCATTCTGGCTTGAGGACTGATGAAACTTCTGATGGGTGGAGGTAGAGATGGCTGCAATGGCACCAGGCACAGTCCAATTGAACATTTTTGCATGGAATCGTAAGCTTACAAAATATGTGAAGGATGGCCAACCTGAGAAGGTGGCTTTCCCAACAAATGTGACAAGAAGGAATGAGTCATGACAAATTCATGTTTGTTCAGGTGATTAACACATGTGCTGGTTTAGGAGCACTTGCAGAGGGCAGGATTGTTTGTGAACAGCCCATTCAAAGTGGTTGTGAGTCTGATGTCTTGGTGGGGAGTACCTTGCTTGACATTATGCAAAATGTGGGAGCATGGAGGATGCTTGGAGGGTGTTCAACAAGATGCCATCTCAAAATGTGACTACTTGGATGGCCATGATATTGGGACATGTGAATTGTGGGCAGAAGGAACTGGAACTATTTCAACAAATGCAACAAGGTGTGCTCCCAATCTCTATTCCTTTTATGGGGGTGCTGAATGCATGTGCCACCATAAGTGGTGCTTGAAGAGGGCAGATGTGTTCATGAGTGGATCAATCAAAGTGATTGTGAGCCTGATGTCTTTGTGGGGAAAAGTTGGTTGGCATGTATTTCTAAATGTGGTAGCACAGAGGATGCTTGGAGAGTGTTCTACAAGACATCATCTTGAGATGTGATCAGTTGAACTGCTATACTTGGAGGATGTGCCATGGATGGGGCAAGGTAAGGAAGCTCTTAAACATTTTGAATGGATGTGTGAAGGTGTCCAGCCGGATGATATCACTTTTGTTTGTCTTGTATTTGATTAGCTTGTAGCCATGCAAGTTTGGTGGATGAAAGCATGCGCTTCAATGATCACAGTGTATACAATTTCTTCAAAATTGGAAAATTATACTTGCATGATTGACCTTCTTGGCTGTGTTGGCCATGAAAGGTGGAGAATATGATCAACACACTGCCCTGGAAACCACATGTGGCTCTGTGGATGGCTTTGCTCAGCGTTTGCAGAATTCATGGTAATGTAGAGATTGGAGAATGCATTGCTAAATGAATTCTTGAATTGGCTGAAAATGCTGCTCATTATGTGCTGCTATTAAGTATTTATGCTGCTGGTGGCAATAGGCATCTCTGTGAGAATGTTGAATAGCAAAGGAAGGCAAGAGGTGTGAAGAAACATCCAGGTCAAACCGAGATTGAAGTGAAGAATGAGGTGCATATGTTTGTAGTAGATGATCAGGACCACCCTCAGATATTGAAATCTGTGCAGAACTGCAGAGATTGTCAGGCCTACGGCATGATGTAGTGTATGTGCCTTATACTAATTTTTTTCTACATGATGTGGAGGCCAAAGAAAAGGTGTTTCATTTGTGTCACCATAGCAAGAAACTGGCTATTGCATTTGGGCTCATCAACACAACTCCTGGTACTCCTCTTCCCATAAGAGAAAATCTGTGAGTTTGTGAGGATTGCCACACTTCCACAAAGTTCATCTCAAAAAATAGTTGGTAGAGCAATCAAGGTGAGGGATGAAAATTTCTTTCATCACTTTGAGGGTGGCATGGACTTGTGGTGATGCCGGTAGGCTTGTCTTGTCAATCACTATAACAAGTTTTTTGTTTGTAGCATATCTAGTGGTATTGTAACTCGGTCAAAGTGCAACAGCCCTATCAGTTCTGGTGCCACTGAAAAGGTGGCCATGGAGCCAACCTGGAGTTTTGGATTGATGCCTCTGCCATTTGTAGCACTTAGCTCTGGTGCTTCTTTGCTGTAATGTAGAGAGTTTTTTGGGGATACTGAGTGGAAGTTGAGACTTTATACTGTTAAAATCGATGACCAGTTTTAAGAAAAAAATTGTTACCAGAACTACTGCTTCTTTAAGGATTCTGGGAAAGTGGCCTTGGTGGCTCTACTGTGTGCCTCAGCTGGCAAACCAGGGGGGTGAAAACAAGACCAAGACCAAGCCTGCCAGGCTTTGGTACCATGGAAAAAATCCTAAAAAAAAATCTGGTTGCTTCTAAATACTATAAATTCATCACCCTAAGTCATGGGTCTTTGAATTCAAACTTAACATTCCCTGGGTTAAATTAGGTTTTGAAAACACTTGTATCAGGTTGGTGTTTTCAGTCTGCTAGTTCAAGCTCAAAACGTCAAAAACCCTAGTCTGCGTTTTCTTTCTTCCATTTGCAAAGCGAGCTCTTGACAGGTAAGTGATCGAGGAGCATGGCCTTTCGTTTTGCCATGTGGAGAGTGACGAGAACATTGCGTCATTGGCTAAGAATTCGTCTCGACCTTCATGCTTCGTAGGAAATACACTTCCTTAACGCAAAATCTCCCTCCCCCTAGTGTTTCATTATCTACACAACGAAGGAGTCGAATCTCTCGCACAACGCATGCAGGTCGAAGCGGATGCAATAAGCTTCCAGTCGGCTTCCAGTGCAATAAAAACCCGAAACTCGTTACCGCTAGAACTGGCGATAGCTGGCTGGGTACCCGATTGTGTTGCAGCGGCTTTCTCCTCTTTGTTTCCTCCTTAAGTCCATCGATATCGCATCTCTCGGAACTGCGGAGGTCAAGGCGGCACGCAGTTTCACCACATGCATAGGTTCGCGAGGAATTAATTAGTCCCAGAGACACAGAGACACATAGAGAGGGATTGTCGTTGCGTACTCTAGAGAAGCGACATGCGGCTACGTGGTTATTTCACTCCAATTGTGCAATATGCTCGGACTCTGCGGGCAATTTCACCAGTCGGTACACTTCCAATACTGTTCCTTCATCCATTTCTTGCACTTCATTTTTCTTCTGCGGAACCTGTCTGAAATCAGACCTTCGGAGTGTCGTCACGGTGTGTCTTCCAATCAATGTCTGTTCTGCCAATTTGATTCCGCATCCCCAAGTTGCTCTCCCGGATACCGAGCTGAATGAAGTCAAACTCACTCACAAATGCTTTTTCGAGGAGCACTGAGTATGAGTAAGATCTCCGATGGATTAGGGTTTCTCAGCAGCTTCTATGTCGCATGAGGATCTGCGGGAATTGACTGACCAGCGATTCAAGATCTCAAAATGAGGATTTTTGTCAAAAATATAGTCTATGTCGTTGATGCTTTCAATGATCGTCAATCAGACGACTGCTGCAGCCTCAATAGAGTGAAAACATGGTCATGTTAGGTCTGAAATCCTTATACAGAGATTGTGATTGAGCTAATGGCTTCAGCTGCCTGACAGTTGTGGACTTGAATTGGGCTGCAATCTGACATTACAAGTGAATTTTGATTTCACAATGCAGCACAATGGCGATTTGAAGGTAGTACTATGTTCACAGGCACCTCCCTTGGTCAACAATTAAGTTCTCAATGTCGCAGAAGCATTCCATGGCAGAGGGCCACTCCACTGATTTTCTCTCAGCACCAATGTTCAGCTTTTCACCATCATTCAGTTGCCAGAGACTTGGCAGCCAAGAGGCAGGAGTTAGCTCATTCAATTCATACTTGTCAATGCCTGAACCAGGAGATGGGAACTGTAGAGGGCACAACGCAAGGAAGAATTCTGAAAGGAAAGGAGTACACTTGCATTCAAGCTGAGCTTCTGGAAGGGGGAGCTATTGGGTTGATCACTCTTGATAGACCTAAAGCTCTCAATGCACTCTCTGAGGCTCTAATGAAAGAGGTGCTGGATGCTCTACAAACATATGATGCAGACCCACAGGTATTTGCCTCTTTTTCTCCTCTTTTAGCAGACTGCTATTGTGTTGTGACCATCCCACTGTAGGTTCAATCACATCTGATGAGTGTTGGTGATGTTCAGAAGCCTGCTTTTCCATTGCTAGTCCTAGTATATGATGGTGGAGAGATATGGTGCTGGTGGCAGGTAGGGGCAATAGTAATAACAGGGAAAGACAAGGCATTTGCAGCAGGAGCTGACATAAAGGAAATGAAGGACAAGCAATTTGTGGATGCATACGCATCACGATTTGTGTTTCATTGGAATTCTGTATCTGCCATCCGCAAGCCCATCATTGCTGCTGTGAATGGGTGATCCCTTGATTCTTCACAAAAACATCAAGTTGCTGTCAGCTTCTCTCTTATGATCCACCAGTTTGTTGTTTGTTGCAGTTGCAGCTCGATCTTTCTTTTGGAATGCATATGTACAGATTCAATTATGTATGGTGGTTCATGACAGTATAATAACATAAAAGGTGGGGGGAAAGGGAAGGATTTCAGGTATGCACTGGGAGGGGGCTGTGAATTAGCCATGCTGTGTGACATTGTGCTTGCCGGAGAGAAAGCTATGTTTGGACAGCCAGAGTTAAACTTGGGGACAATCCCAGGCATTGGAGGTACACAACGGCTCATCCGAGAAGTGGGAAAGTCACGAGCAATGGAGATGATCCTCACAGGGAAACACTTCATGGATGCTGAAGAAGCAGCACAAAAAGGACTAGTCAGTCGTGTGGTAAGTTTCCCTGTCGTGAGTATGCATGCCAGCATGCTGATGATTGTTTTCTCTATGCTCCAACTGATTCTCTGTCATGTGGATATCATTAAATCAAGAACATATTTGGGTTTTGTGCTCAGGTTCCTGGATCAAATGATGCATTGTTGGCTGAGGCAATTTCGGTGGGCAAGCAAATTGCACAGCAATCAAAACCAGTTGTTGCACTTGCGAAGGAATGTGTGAATGCAGCGTATGAAATTGGTCTACAAGAGGGTATCAAGAAAGAACAATCCCTGTTCTATGCCACATTTGCTCTTGAGGACCAGAAAGAAGGCATGCAGGCTTTTATTGAGAAACGGAAGCCAGATTTTAAGCACAAATAGGTACCTCTTCCTTCATGCCTAAAAACAGCTGGTTTATAGTTCTGTATGTGCAAGCAAAATATTTGCAATGAGTGCACTGCCTTTTGCATGCATACAAAGCTTGGTCTTGACCAACATCTCTCAAGACTTGTCAAGAACTCTACTTGTCAGATGACGTTTTTGAGAGGTCACCATTGGGACCACAACTTTTGTATGATACAAGTCTCAGCATCTTCTGTGAATGATGAATGATGTTGTGTGTTCAGCAGCATTTGAATACAGAAATGGCAGGTGGGTGGGTGGGTGTAGAGATATGTAATCTTGGCAGACCCTCATTGTGTGGTGTACATCATTTAACAGAATTTGTAGAGAATGAATAGCATCTCCAAATGACCTGCCCAGTGAAGGTTGCCTTACTTTATTGATTGCTTGCTGGTATATGAAACATGGCATTATGTAGGATATATTGCAATCATGAAGGAAAAATTTCCAGCAATAACTTTGTCTTAAAAGTCAAATTGCAGTTATCTTGGCAATGCAGAAGGAAATTCACATGTCATTGATGGAAGGATTTACCTACTAAATTGCATTAGAACCATGAGAAGGGCAAGGAACCAACGAACTCAACTGAATCAAGACTCATTCATAGAACAGGAAATATCCAACACTTGCAATGTCCTGGAATCTGTAGGACACACATTTGCAAGTAGGAAACATATCACCATTCACAGTACATAAAAAGAAATGAGCAACTGCTTCAGATAGAACAACTGAAACCCTTTTTTGACCCATACTGGATTGGTGTCTGATGGGTGTGAATACAGGCATGTAAATCTTTACATCAAAAGCTCTAGTCTGTAATCTTGGTGGATGGCAACAGTGCATTAGTTTAAGAATCTCTTTGTAAAATCCTCGAGTTTAGGCATTCTATGAACTTAACCCATTCAATTCAAATCAAACACTGTCAGTAATCTAATCCTATCCCATCTTCATGGGAAAATCATTTTTACCAAAAAATAATCTGCATAATAATTTTTTTGATATACATTTGTCCATACTGTCCAAACATACCTCTTCCAAGCCTACCTACCTCATTACTTTTCCCTACCCAACATCTATATGAAAATGCAAATTTACATGTTCCTTTTCTTATCCATGTTATCTATGTAAAAATAACTAACTCTTCAAAGTCTAACTAACTCACTCCTTTTGCCTACCCCCTACATGGATATGGAAAGGCAAATTAACATGTGCATTTTCATGGCCATCTTGTCTATAATAACATTATATTTAATAAGCTACCTCTTTCAAGTCTATCTACTTTCAAGTTGTTGCATTTCTTTATTGATTGAAGAGGCTGGGTTTGAGGCCAGCACCATTCCAAAACAAGGGGACTCAGTTCAAATGACCATCAATCAGTTCTACACAAGGCAAGCTAGGTACATGCTTTGTTCAATGTCTAAAACAAAAAGCCAACCAGGGAAATTGCATGGGAGATGGTGGTGCTAATGGTGATGGTGGCCATTACATTGACGGAATGGTATGTTGGAGGGAAAGCTGCCTCATATGTAAACTAGTGGATTCCTTCATTCAATAGATGAGCTCTTGCTGTAGTTTGTCATATCAATGCTTTTTGATTGCTTGCCCCTGTGCACTAATAAGCCTTGTCACATTGACTGCTGTCATGGTGGCCGCTGATAAAAGAGCATCTTAAGGTGTTCTCATAAAGTGTGGTTGGGCTCTGGAATGATTAGATCCCATGAGGTACCTCTCTTTCTGTGTCTTGAGGTTGATCAGTTCTTTGTCTCTTGCATTGATTGTCTTATGGCAATCAAAGAGATTCATAATTCCTATTTGCACACATTGTGCTCATCACTCATGTGTAGAGAGAGGCACATGCTTCAATCAAAAGCACTAACACCATGTGGGAGCCAGGTGAAAACAATGGTGTTGATAAGACAAGATCTCACATTATTGTTATATCTATTGTTGTCAAGACAAAGCTATACAAGAACATGGTTGCTCCTGGTTTTCTATGAAGCAGTTGTTGCTGCTAGCAGGATATGATATGAGCTTGTAGGAGGTGGCATTCAATTGCAAGTGTATAATGGTATCATATCGTTCTCTGTTGGAGGTCAAAGGAGATATGGAATATGCAGTGAATGAAAAATTGTAATGATGGTTAGTGGCTTACCAACAATGGGAATATCAACAGTGATTGTTGGTGATGGTATCAACAAGTCTCCTACTCTTGCTGTAGCAGACATGGGTATGGCAATTGGGGTAGGAACAATTGTAGCTATTGTAGCACAAGACATTGTTATACTGTATAGCTTGGAGGCTGTCATCACTGACATTGACCTCTCAAAAGACATTCCAGGGGACTTTCAAGAGCTTACAGATTATGTTGGGTTGACGCTCATACATTACAATAGAAGCACTCCAGGAACTTTTGGGTTGTTGGAATTTGTAAGATTTAGCATTTGGAATCAGAATTGGAAGTCCCAACTTAGAGCGCCTTAGAAATTGCCCTAGTGTATTTGGAGGGAACCTTATGTCTGCAAATATCCCTACTAGGGAAAGGAAGGATATTTTGCCTACTCTTTTTAGAGTAGGAGAGATCTTACAGTTATAAGTAGTCATAAGAACCTTCCCCTCATATGCCTCTTGGTCTAAGTACGTTTAGGTTCATTGTAATGCTAGTCAATTTTGGTTTTTGGTCCAGTTTGGGTCCAAGTCTAAGAACCAGACCTTATGAGTCTACATGGGGCAAGACTTGTTATAAGACTTGCCCTCGACTAGAGAGTTTCTTCAAGACTTCATTTCATTTTGAAGTTACAGTTCTCTCGGAGTGCAAAATTGTATTGTTTCAACTTTGGTTGCTGTAATTCATCCCTTATTGTTCCAAAATGTGGCTAAAATCTTTAGCCTCAAATCAAGGTTTGGCCACAACTGAATACATTTATCTTGGACAAGTTACCAACCAATGAACAAGCACTAAATTAGTCTAAATATGTTTGCACTTGACAAGTAGATCTTAAGTATTTGATGTTAATATCATTTCATACAACTGGCCTTGAACCCAACCCTGGAATTGTCTTGACATTTAAGTTGAAATCAATGCCATGTTGAACTTCAAATTGCAGGTTCTTATAAAAGTTTGACCCATTGAACTGAAAACCATTGGTCAAAAACATTTGACCCAATCTTAAAACTGACGGGTTTTTAAAAAAGAATATTTCTTTAACTTGAAACCAAAAAGTCTTCCATTTTATTAAAGACTTAGACCCAGACCTGATAGTTCTTCAAAGAAATCATGAATCAACCAACAATGGTTCATTGGACAAGCAGTATGTTTAACCTACATGCTACCAAGCAACTAGACCCCTTCTTTTTGCACCTTCATGTTGTAGATGGGCATTGACCAACCCTTCTCCTCAATTGCCTTTGACAACCCTTAACACCCACAACAAGCTATCAAAGGATTTGCCTCATCATCTTGTGTTTTGTTGTGTTATTATATCTTGCAAAGGACTGGCAGAAAAGTTTTAGTGTATCTGGAGGGCAGCTTATCCAGTCAAATTTCTCATTGGCAAAGCATGGGGCATTTTGAAAAACAATTTTTTTGCTCTGCTTCTTTAATTTTTTCCCCAAGGATAACTGTATGATATCACAGGAATTTCCTTTTAAAATAATTTTCTGTTGGTGCTTTATGTCAGGTGACAGCTGAGGAGCAGGGCATTCAGACCAAAATAAGTCCCCATTGGCTCCACCTTGAGTGAGTGCTGATTTTGGTAATGCCTTGCTTGTTGACAACTACTCTACACTATTTTAGTGCTTACAGCACCTCCATTGGTGCATTGCAGTGTTGGGCATGTATATTGTTTTAGACATTCGCTCCATGTATGTGTAAATTTTTCATCCGCATTTGGGTAAGTGTAACCTTGCCTAACCTTGGATGCCCCCCCCAAACAACAAATCTAAACAACCTTTAGGATTAATATGAATCACACTAGATACCCAAGCTCATATCAAAGCATGGGCCAAAATTCCTGATGAATAAAGTTAAGAATGAAAATTAAACTCAAACAATAAGGTGATGGCAACATGCCCCCAGATAGGCCTTCAAAAACGTGCACCCAAAATATTCTCCCATAGTTTGTTCCATATCCTTTGCTCAAAAGTGTGAGCTTAGAGCATCTCCAGCTGTGCTCCGTATGTGACCCTGCCAGTACCATTAGATGAAGAAAAATCAAAATACGCTGGTTTGGGTCAGGAAAATAGTCTTGGCTCATCATAATGGCACAGTTTGTAGTGAAGGACCAACCCTAAAAGCTGCACCAACGGTGTGCAAGTGTGTAATAAAATGATCTCACTGCTGCTAAGTGTTTCTGATCGGCCCATCATAATGATTGGTCCAGGTGGTTTGCTATTACTAGTCCCTCACCTATTTTCTATCCCAGTTTCACTTTTATGGAAGGGGTTGCAAAAAAGTAAATAACTAAACTTGGATGTGAAAAATATCTTTGCAAGGTCACACATACTGAGCACCACTGGACATGCTCTTATATATGATATATATATCAGCAGTGATAGTATTAGAATTTTTTGTGAGGGGTCGACCAAAGTGGCTGATTAAAAAAGAAATTGAGTTTTGGGATACACACACAATTAATTAATGTAAGTTGTAATTAGGTGTATTCACTAAGGGTATGTGATGTATATACTTACCCTGTCAAAACTATTTACACAAGCTTGTGCAAGTGCAATTGATATTTTTTCATACTTCCACTGTGGAAGTGTAAGAAAATAATATACCATGCCAGGCAGGGTATGTGTACCTTCGCAATAATGGTGCATTGCACAACAACTTTTGGAAGAACAGTAAAAACTTTCCAGTCTGGGTTAGGAAAATGGCTTGGGGACAGGAAAGATTATTGGCCTTGGGGTGTAAGGTGGGCATGGGAAACGGTACGCCAGCCATCTTGGATATGAGATTTTCTCTTGGAGGCCCAAATACCTAGTATGGGTGGAGCTACTATTTTATATCTCTGTTGTGTTCTATTGTGACCGGCAAGTATGTTGAGGCACATAATCGGACACTGTGGTGAAGAATTTGGAGATTGAAGATTTTGGTTGCAGAAAGTGCAAAGGACGTTTGAGAAAGAAGGCTGAGGTGGGGACTGAAGGTCGCTGAAGCTGACTTGTCTTTTTGCTGATGAAGAATGGCGGCTTTGGAGACCCAGTGAGGAGAATTGATCAGTTGCGAACTGAAGCTGCAACGTTGCAGAGTGCTATAATTTTGGTTGTTTGCAATCTGCAGAAAGTTGGTAGTTCTGTTTTTTTGTGTTTATGAAAGTTCGACGAAGTGTTCGGCTTAGATTCTGGAAGCTCTTTGCGACATTATTGTTGCTGGTGCTTGTGTGGAAGTTCTCCGTGGGTTTCAGAGGTAAAAATGAGTCTTTTCTTTTTATGGAGACTGAGCAGATAAGTTTCTGAGTTATGAGAAAGGGATGGGTTCTGTTTATCCGCGATGGCTCCGTGGAGGTGAAGCGAAGCAAAGTTGTTTGTTTTTTTAGCATTTATGCGGTTGTCTGCAAGGTGAAGTCGAGGTTTGGCTTTTCTTTTTAATGGAGACTGAGTAGATAAGTTTCTGAGTTGTGAGAAAGGGATGGATTGAATTTTCCGCGATTGCTGGGTGGAGGTGATGCGAAGCAAAGTTGTTTGTCTTTTTTGCATTTATGTGGTTGTCTGCATGGCGAAACAGACGTCTACTGCGAGGGATGCGATGGTTTTTAGGGAGATGCTACGGAAATTGCGAAGGCAGAAGAAATCTCGACTGTAGATGGAGTGAAGTGTGCGAGGTTTTTGAGTTTTTGTTCTAGGAACCATCTGGCTTTGAAGTCTTCGTGAGGCATGCGAGCAGCTATTGATGGGTAGGACTGTGAGGGGGTTGGCAAGGTTCTGATATGCATCAAACTAATCTGCTTGTGTTACTCGATGCGTACAACAATTGTCAGGTGGCTGTATTGGCAATCTGTGCTTCTTCGGAAATTACGTGACATCTTTGAGTCTTGCGACAGGAGTGGCACGGTGTGTGAGTGAGTTCTTTTTTGGGGTTGTGCAAGATGTAATCCAGTTGCTGATTCGAGGATCAGCAAATAAGAAAGTGACAACTGAACAGGAGAGTAGTCACTTTTTGGTTTGCTAATCCTCGAATTAGCAACTGGATTACATCTTGCGCTCTATGAACCTTCAACCTCTGTTAGATTTTCCACATATGCTCGATTCTTGCCATCCACATCCTGATGCAGTACCTGTTTCTCTGAGAGATCTTCCACATAGGCTTGCTTCATGCCATCGACATCCCAATGCAGTATCTGTTTCACAGCCATTACCTATTGGGTTATGCCAAACCTAGCACTCAATTCAAAAGCTTCAAGTGCCAATGCCAGGCTTAAGGATGGCAGGGGAAGCTATGCATTTTGTCTCCATGGTTTTGTGCATCTTTGAACTCATTTCAAGGAGTCAGTGCAATTTGCTCATCTTGTAGCTACAATTGCAAATCAGAAGTGTTTTCTCTTTTTGGTTCCTTCAAGTCATGGCAGAGTTAGGGGAAGGTGCTTTTGGGTGCTGGCAGAGCAATGAGGCGAGACTTGCAGCTCTGACCAGACAATGGAACTACTGAGAATTATATGGATTATATGGACCTGCAACAGGGTCTGTGCTTGGGCACAATCTTTAATGCAAGTCTTGATTTTTGGTCAATGTCTGTTTCATTTTGAACCTGTCTCCATAGCTCTGCAGTTTTGTTGCTCAAGCTAATACATTCTGAAGTTGGGTTTCCTTGTCTTCTGTTTTCGGGCTGACTTGTTGCTGTTATGTTGGTTACCAGATCTCTATAACCAGATTATAATTATGATCTGTTTCTATGTAAAATTCTATTCTGGTTGACTTCCAAGGATGGAGAAACTCTCTTGGTATGCTGTTTGCATCTGGCATTCAAACTGATGAAGTTTTGGAGTAAATTTTTCTGTGATAGATGCACATCTTTTTTGCAAAGTTACTTTCATTAGGGATGGACACATTGAAAGGCAAGGTGCTATCCATTATTTGCTTCCAGAGCAGAGGATTTGCTGGTATTGACAAAGAACTTACCATGATGGTGCTAATGCTCTTGAGCTACTCTGCTGTTTGCTTCACCCTCTCTTGATCAAAGTATTTGCTTAGTTTTTGTGTTCTTGCCAATTCAAGAATTTTGTCTTGAAGAAACTCTGTCTCAAAATTTAAAAAGGGATCCTGTGGAAGTGATGGTCCTCCGGAAGTGATTGGAGCAAAACTTCCCTGCTGTCTAAAGTCTAAGACCCACTCAACTCCTGTCCACAATGTCTGAAACATTTCAAACTTGCAAGGGTCTTTTGAAAAGATACAGGAGCATAGCACTGGAGGAGCATTCCATTAGGCTACTCGAAAACAGGTAAGACCATACTTTTGATGGCAACTAGGCTGCTATCTCACAAGTACTCTCACTTTCCAATTCCTATCACTTCTGCAGACCAGTTTGTACTCTGTTTAACACCATGCTGATATCTTCCCTTTCTCTTGCATTGTTTAAAAGAAATGATATGTGGTATGCTCTATGGAAAGAGGAGAGTTCCAAATTCCTCTGTATGCAGGGAGTTTTAAACTCCTATTTTACAAGTATTCACAGGTCAAAATTGATAACATTGTCTAGGCAACTGAATGGAACCTTGTAACTTGTTAGAGAACCTCAAGGGATTATGGAGGAAAAATGTGGAGAAGATGTATTGTGCAACCAATGGCAAAACACCTAAACTGACATTTGTTGCAAAACATATTCTTCCCTATCTTCCCTAGAGCACACTAATGAATAGGTTCTTCCTCATTCCCTACAAGATATTATTGGTAGTACCCTTTCTCAAATCCCCTACTGTCACTGATACAATTGCTTATACAACACCCTTACAGTATTCTTACTGCACTGTGCCATCCTCCATGCATACATTGCTTGCTCCAATCATTTGCAAATTGCAGCAAGACCTTTCTTTGTCCTGTGTCCCCATTTCCTCCCTCCCCTTTAACCCTGCATGTCACTTCTTGGGTGTATTATTTATTACCTCAGGCTACAGGCTTTCAACTTCCCTTGGCATATTCAATATCAGTTAACTTCATCACAATTTTGGTTTATTACTTTAATGCAGCTAAAACAAATAAAACATTCACTCAACTGTGTTTTACATAATCAATACAAATATTGTATGCTTGTAGCACAGATGTTTTTCCCTCAAAAGCAGTAGTTGGACAGAAAGGTAAATTTTAACTCCAGAGACAAAGGAGCAGTTGAACAGAGAAATAAACTTCTCTAAATAACCACTTTCAACTTCAGAGGTAAAAAAGCCTGGCAGAAGTAGCACAAGTATGTTGAAATTAGAAAATGTTTTTTAGGCTGATAACTGAACACTGACCCCATGTACTTCTATTCCCCCTATCTTCCTCACTTTTTGTCCATGCTGCTGAGGGTTGTGGTACATCGAGGGGAACTGTTCAGAGTCCTTTTCAACTACAGAGGCAGAGGAGTAACATCTTATGAGTTGAAGTGTCTGCTCAAGAGACCTACCCTAACCAACATTGCAAATAATCTCCAACTGATTTGAAATGTTGCTAACCATCATTTGTCTGTTTGTAAAGCAACAATATTCTCTTCCATTTGTTGTAACTACAATCATAAAGTTTTACATATTGAACAAAACTTGAACATATGAGAAACGCAAAAAAAATCCCACCCAAAACGAAATTAGAGAAATTTTGATATAAAGAAATTTGTTCATCCAGATCTTAAAAACTGATAATATAACCAAACTAAACATGGAAAAGAACTGTATCCAAAAAAGACCTGATTAGCAGACCACAAATCAATATAAAATGGCAAAAAATTTCTTTTCCTCACCACTCTACTTGTGAGCAGCCAAAACATTGATATAATGTGTACACCAAGTTTCTCAGTTGCATGCAGACTAACAATTTCTCCCTTCTATCATCAACAGTTGCTCCCAAAAATGCTTCAGCCACAACCTAGATCTCAGCAACCCCAAGTCTTCTTGACAACCTTTTTTATTCTACCTTGTTGCCTTAGCCAGTTATCTCCTTTGATCACATCCTGCCATCACCACATGTACCACTGCCTTCCAAAAAGCAAACAGCATTTACAGATGCCCCCAAATTGAATGCAGACTCTAGTAATCCTTATAATCAGAAAAATCAGGTAACTCCTAGTGAATAGGACCTACTAACTAACCCAAAAATTAGACAAGAAAATCCCCAGTTTGGATGTTACAACAAAGTGGAGCAGCAGTTTGGAAGGCAGGGATAATTGATGTCCAATCTTCATTGAGAAATTGAAGATTATCCCCCAATTTGCCAGGAAGGCTGCTCCCAAAATAGAGAAGGTCAAAAATCACAATGCCAGCCCATGCAGAGAGGCACTTGTACAAAGACATTCAAATGTCCTAAGACAAACAAAGACTTGGCCCTTGAACACTAAAGGTCCATTGAAATATGGAAAGTTCAAAACCAAACAACAAGAAATATAATTCAAAAATAGTAAAAGCAACAAAAGAAAAAGACATAGAGGAGTGAGATCTGCTGAGTAGCTATTGTAAAGAGTCACTTATGTGGCATTTAGTGCTTGTCCAAAGCACTAGAAACTGAAATGATGCAATTGTTTATGTGGTTTTGAAACCCTTCCTAGGAGACTTTCAAAAGGAGTATATCAGAATCATTAGGCAGATTCTTCCTTGGATCTGTATAGCATGGCCATTACCTGTCCTTTCAGGGGACCTGCACAAAACGTAAGAGAGTCTGCACACTGACCACTCAACATTTCCTCCCAAGTCCTAAACAGCAGCTGGTTGTAATTGCTCAAAGCCAGCAGACAGAATCAATAAAAAGCAACCATTGATTAGCAGAAATTTTTGAAAGTGCGGTCAGCACTAGAAAGCAAAGGGCATTGAAATGACCAGAAAGTTTATTATGTCCAATCATCAATGCTACAAAAGAACCATATCAACATCTCATATGACAATGTCCCCTGTCAGGGTTCCATCAGTAAAGTTACCATGTGCTTCATACAGAACACATACACAATAGTCACTAGATACAAATCTCCAGCCTTCCAATTAACAGCTCTATGCAGAGGCCTTCCCCATTACACAGGGAAGGCAAAACTTTGCGTGACCCAAACAGTCAAAGCAAGGCACAAGATGAGCTAGACAGAAACAGTATGAAAGGAGACCTCACAGGACTGGCTGGCAGAATTGAATGAAAAGTGAAGATACAAGCATGTATGCACCACTATTGACAAATCCTTAAAGAGGAGCAAATCTTCCCTCAATGTGGGCAAAGGAAAGCAATCTAAATTCCTGTCCATGCCTGGATATAGAAGAGGGTGCAATGGAGGGACCAAACCCCTTCTACCGCCACAATCTTTTTGCAGTAAATACACTAATGGACACCTTAACAATGATTCTGCTACGTGAGGGAAGAACAGCCAACAATTAATGTGAATAGTCAGGCCTAAGCTCCAAAATCTATCACAAGAGTGTATGGAACTGAGAGTTGGAGGAGATAGAGAGTGTCACTCGTCTGCTGATCCACCAAAGCAGCAACGCCAGCTCTGCAACATGATCAATTGTCCACAAACCATAGATAAGCTTATACTATAGCATCAGATGAAAAGAAGCCCGCTCTGTAGACTTACATGCACTCTTTTGGCTGCATGCATATTCTCAATTCAACATGCATCTAGAAATCTCCCAAGTCCTCATTTGAAATAAACTCATACACCTCTGCTAACATGTAAGAAATATCAGGTACTAAAAGTTGTCAACAAAGCAAAGCGGCAACAGAAACATGAAACAAATGCTGGCTACTTCAGAGCAGTTGTGTTAACAGCCCTCAATTATGACAAGACAAAGGTTATAGCCACTCACAGAACCACTGTCAGTGCCCCGTTTGCTTTGAGTGTGTTTCTTCAATCGTGCACTTGGCTGCTTCTGAGAATAGTCATCCAAACTACCTGCTGGAGGTTCACTGCTTATCTGTGGAATGCGTACAGGTCCACCCTCCTTCTTCTCAACTGATGCTTTTTGGAATATCATTGTGAACCCATCTCCAGCAGTAGGGTCCTTTGCATCCCAGGCTCCAAATTTAGGCAATGTCCCACCTCTTGCTGGCTGTGCACACAAAGCACATAATTTAGATACACAATCCAAATTTGACTACACTCTTTACAAATTCCTGAAGGGTATGATACAACAAAGCCATTAATCCAGAATTTCTTCCATCAAAAAATTTGGCCATTCAAGCCATGAAGTCTGGACTTGAACCATCTAGACAGACTTGAGGACATGAGATAATTTCCATCATTTTCCATCAGCATTTACATCACTGTTCCTGCACTTAAATCCCAAGCTCTATCTTAAATTGGAAAAGTTGAAGAGATCAGATTGGTATACAATCTATACAGTAATTTTGTCGTGGCACAATTAAAATGACCATGCATCCCACTTCCTTGCATTCACAGCACATAAGAAGCAAGGATCTCCACACTTACTAGTTCCTCTGGTCTTCCAGCACCAGCACGTAATCGGGATCGATTATTGGGTGTGCCAGGTGCAAATATTGACCCTTCATCCCCAGATGGTGCACGCCTACGCTCCCAGGCAGGGGAAGCCCCACTACGTCCAGCATCTCTAGATGCCACTCTGCCAGCATAAGAAGGGTGAGCTGGTGACCGTTCTGTGTTGTGGTTAGAATTAGAGCCCTCCCCATTGCTACGGTCTGAATTATGGTTGGAATCTCGATCTACTACAGCCCGCCTATTTGGAGGCTCAGAAGGCACTGTTCTTGCAGGACCTCCAGCAGCACCACCTCGGCCTGCATAGCGAGCACTGTCTCCTTGTGTGCGGTTTGCAGGAATCTCCCCTGGTGGCCTCCGGGTTGGGGGTTCATGAGAATATCGCCCCTGTTGTTCTGACTGTTGATGCATATCTATGTCCTCCCGGCTGGAGCACCCCTCATGATGCTGATGAGGAGCTTCATCTGTGGTTCTTCCATGGGGGGCAGCAGGCTGGTCTTCACTTGGATGTGGATAACCTAATGCAGCAGCTAGGGCTGGATTCTCAGCTGGATCATTGGGATTGATCATTCTTCCACCCTTTTCAGCACGTGCATACTCAAATATAGCAGTGTAAGCTGGAGCGTTGGCATTTGCATCCCAGTTCCCAAACTTTGGAACATGGGTGCGATTCTGCATTTCAGTTTTGGATACATGTCAGCAATATTCTAAATCAAGCAGGTGAGACAGGAAAAACAGCAAGTTGGGCATCTGCAAATGTTTCGAGGAAAACCCATAAGTCTACCCTGTAAGCAAGATTCTTGCCCTGCTTTCCTGGAATAGTGCAGACATTACAGTTTGATCATGATTTACAAGCAGGGATGAATTCAATCCTACATTGATGACCTGCCACAAACCCTAAGAACCCAATCTGCATTATGGACACAACTGAACATTTTGAAACCCTCAAGTTCAAGGATGAAGCAACAAGTGAAAGGGCCCCGATCTACCATTGCAACAACATATATACATATTTGAACAGCAGAGGCATCCATGGATCTCTCTCGTCAGGGCATTATATTTTTTCCTTGACCATATTTGAGAGGTTAGGTGCGCAGACCTCCAACCTTCAAGGTCTCATAAACACACAGTAACACATACTAAATGAAAGCAGATCCCAAGTGCAAACAACTCAAGATTGCATAGAGTTATTGATTGTGTGTGTGTGTGTGTGTGTGTGAGAGAGAGAGAGAGAGAGAGAGAGAGAAAGCAAAACTGTCAGGAACATGAATCAGGATGAAAAAGGTAAAGTCATGTTGATCTACTGGAGCTGAGAGCAAGTCAGTATGATACCAGCAACTTGCACCACTGTCTTATCAAAAGTTTCTCCAAATTGCTGAGGCTTCCAAAATGCTACATGCCAGGAATCCTAATTGCTAGCAAACACATATCAGTCAAACCATCCAGAAATGAACTTTTGAGCAAGAAAAATCACCTATATGTGGTTTTCAGATCATCCTTGGACATTGCCAAGGTGATGCAGATACCAACAAAAAGAGATGATCAGGCGAAAGACAGCCAAAATGTAGGAACAAAAACTGACGAACCTAACCATTCCAACCTCTGGACATTCGGCAGAAGAAGGGAGATGAGTATAATCAAGAATGCTGCCCATAACTTCAATCTAAAACAACCCACTTGCAGCACTTACAGTCAACAACAAACTCTCAAAGATTCAGAAGGAAAACTTACGGCCATCGAGAAATCTCTTGAGTTCTGTTGCACGCTTTTGTCCTTCCAGTTGCTCCTTGACCTGAATACCGGTGCAGACTCGTCGTCTGCAGCTGAGCCACCTAAATCCGCCGCTCTTTCAAGACCTCCAGAGGAGCACAAACTCAAAATCAGTGTTAGTTCACTCTTCGTTTCCTCTCACTGTTACACTCGTGGAGATCTACCAAACCTTATGATCGCATCAAAGAATGGGTACCATGTGCAGCGCACTCAAAAACGAGTCTGAAGACTGGAGCCCCGACTGGAGAGAAAAGAGTTGCCAAAAATTAGGGCCCGCCTAATCAGCGTTGATCCGAAAGAAAGCAAACTAAAGTCTCCGCTGACTCATACAAAATGTGTCTAGGTCCAAACTATACCCCGACTTCCGAGTCCTTCCCCCCCACCCTCCGCGAAGATGCCTCTGTACAAGCCGCGAAATGACACAGCTAGTCGAGAGAGGTCAGAGGAGAGAATGCTGCTACGCGGCAGCTGTGATTCTTGTAGGTTCCTGCTGGCGTGTGTAAGAAGGGAGGGCGCGCCAGGACCACGCCAGCCAACCAGCCAGCCAACAGCCAGCGAGACGCCTTTGAACAATTCCCGGCAAGATAGCGACGTCCCGGATGCACTTTACACAGCTGTCCTCGACAGCCCTCGCTCGTTCCAGTTCCCGCGGCCAGGTCTCGATGATTATTCGTTAACATCATGGATGATAAATACATGGTCAACTCTCCAACTCTCCCCTCTCCGCGTTACCTACCTTCGCTGCCGTTGCTGGACCCCACAAGTCAGCCATGCCTCCTTTGGAAGAGAGATTTCCACGGGTAGAAGAGACACAATGGTTGGTACTCGAAAACAATTAACTCGGTGGAATCCCCGTGCTCAGAAGATCTGTGGACATGTGCAAATTGTAAAGAATTGGTCAATGATTTCATTGTCAATGGAAGCTCCACTCCATGGTCATTGGAGTATCTATCAGGAATTCAGATGTTCAGGTAATTAAAAGTCTTTTGCATATTTCAGTAATCTTCAAGTTGCTAAATCTGTCCTTGTGAAGATTTGCAAATGCTTGGGGACTAAAAAAATAAAGAGTGCTTTAGAGATGGTCCATAGGATCTACATATATCTGCACAGTATCTTCAAAAGCAACAATAAGTTTTTCGCATATGTTCGTTTTAGAACCTTCCCAGATTTGAGCACCAATTCTGGAGACAGTATTTGAATGACTTGGAACCCTGCCATGGTGATCACTGCAAAATCTCATTTCCCAGAGCTTGATGCTTAACAAACATTGAATTCTATGTGGTCCATCTCTTCAAAGGTCTGTATATCAACAGCAGAAGCCTCATGTTACCATGAAGTTTTGTGACTGCAATGCAGTGGATAGGGAGGAAAGATGTTGAAAGCAGTTCAGAGTTCTGCCTTTCTAAGAATCAGACATATGCAGGATGTTGTGAAATTCCTCCTGAAGAATTACCATTCCTAGTACCTGACATGGTGAGTGTCTTTGAATATTGGGACTTTCTCAAGAAAATGTGCAGTTTATCAGTAATGTTGTGGACTCAGGGGGTTGGAGGCTGCAAATTCTTGGTAGACAAAACATCTCTGCTTAAGGGAGTGTCTTAAGGCAAGGAACATCTTCAGAACCTGTGTCTGCGCAAAGCCTCAATGGCTCAACAATTCCCAAAGTGATTGGGGAATCCATGCTGCATTCTTGTAAGGTGTAAACTCTACTTACTACAGTAGTCAAGTTCACATAGATTTCAGCTCTCACAGAGCTGTCATGAAGCAATATGAATGATCCATATATGTTCCAATTGTAGATCTTAATGCCGGATAGCAGAACTAGATTTGGAGGCTATTGCCTATTAGCGTTCAGGCTCACAACAACTCTATCTCTAGCAACCAAACAACAGACCCCCTGTCAGAATATGAAAGGCTCCCAGTAAGCTCAACGATACCTGCAGAAGAGGGCTTGACATAGCTCTCAGAATAATTGGCTTGATTTCTGAAGTAGATTGTGTGATTGTAGCTGCATTGTATGTTGGTAGCTTACCTGAAAAAAACCCAATACATTGTGAGAGTTTCCAGTTTTGGGTTTTATCAATTCAAACCCAAAGTTTGTGTATTGAAGTGAAGGTAGGGGCATCCAGCATAAGGACACAAATCTGCCCACTCAAAATGGGACAAAAAACTGAGGCTTGGGTTCCATGACTTCTTTTTGGAAATTGCAATTTTGCACGTGTTTTGATTTGAGATCTTTAAAAATGTGGAGATTGCAAAAATTGAGGGTTTTGGAATCTTTACAGTAGATGCTTTGGTAGTCCAGTAATTGAACACTAAACTGTCTGAACATCCAAAATATATTGACCACATGACTATAGCTTCTTTGAGCACCTTCATGTACTTGAAAATCTATGCAGACAGAAAAGCAGGCCCATACGCTAGGATAACAACATACATAATTTGACATCAGTGAAGCAAATGATGGAACCAAATCATCCTCACATTGATTCTTACTGCTACAAAACAGCAACAAGGTCCCATCAAATTCTCCAAAAGGTCATAGCATGAAAATAGGTGAAAAAAGCTTATTCTATCGAATAAAGATTAGAAGGAACAGGAATTGTAAATTCGCATTGTGTATTGCAAATATTTTTAACATCCATCTTCCTACATGAACTTGTAGCTTGTGCAACTATATACAATTTTATACTAATCACTATTGGGCCAATTTTAGCATGCTTGTTTGGAGGACTCATATGAACATGAGTCTGACAATGTGGTTTCCCTTGTTCTTTGAGAATTTTGTAAAAAATTTAAAAGTGTGTGGACATAAATTTATAGTCAACTAATACCCTCATTTATTTGAATCAATAAGTCCGGTATGATACACTGAGCATGGAATAAGTATGTTAAAAAGAATTCTCTTATTTCATGGTTTACAATATTATTGCAAAATGATGTGGGTATTGCTTTCCTTCTAGGTTTTGCTAGGGCTTTGCAATACCCTTCCAAATTTCAAAAAGATATGTTATGGAGCTAAAAGGTTTTATGGGATACCCGAAAAGGGGTAGTGCATGTGAATTGAGTACTTTTGGGCATGAACAATACCTCTCTGACAACCTGAACCAAAATAATTGAGCACATGTTGTTTATAGATTACCCCAAACAGGGTATTTTTTTCCTTGTAAGTTTAGGCAATACCTCTCCAAAATAGATATGTGATGGAGCCCAAAAGATTTTTTATATACCCTAAGAGAGGTATTGCACACCCATTGAATAATTATGGGCAAAAACAATACCCTTCTAATAATTTGGACTAAAATAAAATAATCCATATTGTTAAAAAATATCCTTATGAAGGTATTGTGTTCCTTCTAGGGTTTGTTAAAGTTATGTGATACCCTTGTGGGACTCTTTAAATATGTTACGGAACCCAAAGGTTTTATAATATATTTTAATAGGGGTATTGCATGTGCTTTGAATAATTCTAGGCATAAGTAATACCTTTCTAATAGCTTGGACCAAATTAATTCAATCCATTGTGTTTACATAATACCTTTAGGGGGGTATTACATTCTTTCTAGGTTTTGTTAAGGCTATGCAATACCCCTCCAATAGCCTAAACCAAAATAATTCCATCAATGATGTTTACATAATATCCTCATGAGGGTATTGTTTTCCTTTTTAGTTTTGAACTTCTAACTTTTGGGGGTAAATAAAGGTTTTTTGGTTTAAGTGTAAGACCAAAATCATTATTTTGATAAATTTATCAAGCATACATATAAGAATATGTGAGGATGTATTTCTAATTATTAACACAAGATGGTGCAAAATGAAAGTAAAATGCCTTAAATAAAATAACATGGGTGACATGTGTTACAAAAATGTGCAAAAAATGCCCAAGTCCAAAACAACCCTAGCCTAAAATGGGGAACATGACATACTAGTAAATATGTGGTTGCTTCAAAAATAAATTACTACCATAAATCTTGAAGACCAAAATAACACCCTAATCAAAACTAGGATAAGTTATGGGCTATCTATATCATTATCAAAAGAGGATGGGATCCCATTGGCCCTCCTATATTGCGATGATGAAACCTTTGCATCATTGGCGTGCCATCACATAAAAACCTCGCGATTGGCTAATGTTACATCCGCAACATCAACCACAAACACCTCCTTGGTGGTGCTTCAAACCCTAAAACAAACAACACAATACAATAAATTTTGCATATGAATTATAAAACCTAGAATTTAAATAAAATTCAATATGACATTGTTGGAAACTTATTGACCATGAATCATTCTTGAATCATGGTATGCGTAAAGAGGCCAATCTCCTTATGTTACATTGTTTTATTTAATGCAGACTTCCAATCGCAATCCATCCAAACACCTTTGAATGCCCTTGCATAACTGGTTCGAGTCGTTCGAATTTCAAGTGCAAGGTCTTCATTATGCTTTAACTTGGCCTACACATTGAAAGGCATGGCCCCCACACCCCATGTAGTCATGGTAAGAAGCCGAATAATGTGGCTAAAAGTTAACTTCACAAGTGCAAACTTAAGCAATTTAGGTGTGTACTGCAAATGACCTTGGAGCCTATCCCATTCCAAGAATACATGCTTCTTAACCCTAGCAATAGCCTTTTGTTCATTGTGACGAAATCGGGCCAAAGGGTTGTTCAAGACCCTTGCATTCATTGCCATGTGATTTTGAACCATTGGGCCTTACTCCTAAGTAGATGGGCATCTGGGCTTGCCTAACTCCATGGTAACATTGTGACACGCTCACAAATGCCGCACCAAGTTGTACTTGGCCATATAGGATGCATCACACCCATCAACCCCACAAGCAAATTTGGGCCCATCCCTTGCCCAATGGACACCTTATATGGCAACTTGGGGGTGGGGGGGGCGACCACATCTAAAATCAAAAAACAAAAACAAAAAATTTAATGTGGGACTTAATATTTTGGATGAAGGTTATTTTCTAAGCAATGAAGGTATTGCATAAATAGATAGAAGATTATAACACAAGATTAGGGTATTGCATAAAAAGAAAAAAAATAAAACACTACATGAGAGTGTTGTTCAACTCTAGTATTGAAATCTACATAAAATGAAGCAAACCCTAAAAATCACAATATCACCTACAAAATCTAAAGGTACTACCTATAGACTTAAACCAAAAACAAATGCCCCACCCACCTTCTTGCATGGAGAACGAAGGTGGGGCATCTAAAGGTTTAGGGACCATAATTAAGGAAGGTATTGCAATAAAAATTTTGACCAAAAAAAACCCCACCCATCCTCTCCACTTGAGGAGAGGATGGGTGGGGTAATAATTATAATAAATGAAGTTCAATGGTTATGTCACCTCCATCAATATGTGCGTGAGGTTCAACATCTTCATTTGCATTCTCTTGTTCCGGCAATGGAACAACAAGAACTACATTTTCTTGGTCCTCTATCATCAAAATAATTCTCTCCAAATCCATCTCAACTTGATCAACATCTCCCTTAGATGTTTCCCCAACATCTTCATCCGTTTGCACTTCTTCCTCTTCAACAATCTCATTTACAATCAATGGAACCACATTTTCAACACTCACTTGTCCCATCACCCTAGCCTCCAAATGTTCGCCATTCATGACACCTCCCATGCTATCTACAACATTTGCTGAAACTTATTGATATGCTCCAACATTCATTGTTTTCTTTCGAGTTTGCATTTAACAAGACCCAAACAACATAACATTATTTTAGTTTCTAGTTCATTTTCCACCCTCTCACCAGTTGTGCGGATGCAAAGCAGAAGACCATTAGGAGCTTGTAAACAACAAATAATTTCTTATTTTATGATGATGAACATTTGTCATTTGACGCAAGACACGAGCCCATGTTTCTACAACTATGATTTGGCACTTATTTTGTAGCTCTGAAGAAGACAACAAGTTGTGTTCATCATCTTCCTTCACTGTTGGCAAAAAAATAAATAAATGATGATGATGAACAACACTACTGTTTGTTGTTGTTACCTAGAGCCTACTTTAGAACTTGAAGAGGACAACGAGTTGCGTGGCTATTTGTCGTCATTCTTTTAGTCTTGGAAAATAACTAGAATGACGACAAGCAGTAGCGTTGTTCGTCATCATTATTGGGCACTTGCTTCAAAACTTGATGAAGATGACAACTCATGTTGGTCGTCCTGCTTCATAATTGCAGAAAAAACAAAAAAAGATGATGACGAATAGTGCGACTGCTCATCATCATTTTAGTTCTTTTGGAAAGGAACTAGAATGACAACAAGCAAGCATGTTACTCATTGTCATTACTTGTGTAAGCCTCCAAACTTGAAGAGGATGATGAGCCTTCACAGCTACAAAAAAAAAAATTTAAAAATGATGACAAGCAAAGCAACTGCTTGTTGTCATTACCTGCACTTGCTTCAAAGCTTCAAGAGGGCGACAAGTTGCATTCATCATCCTCCTTCACAACTGCAAAACAAAAAAAGGATGACGACAAGTAGTGTGGTTGCTTGTCGTCATTAGTTGCACTTGCCTCGAAACTTGAAGAAGATGACAAGTCTATGCTCATCGTTTTCGTTCACGATTGCAAAAAGAAAAGAAAAAAGGATGATGATGAATAGTGCAGCTGCTTGTTGTCATTATCTCGTTCTTGCATAACCACAGGAGAATGACAATAAGCAATGTAGCTATTCATCATCGTTGTTTCAAGCTTGCAAGAACACATTAGAACGATGATGAGCAGCTACATTGCTTATTGTCATCTTTTCACATGTGCAACCCATCACAAAATGACAATGAGTAGCCACGTTGTTCATCGTCATTTTTTCTCACCTACAACCCATAACAAAATGACGAAAAGAAGTGTTCGTTGTCGTTTTTTCCCATTGTTGTGATGTTCATAGCAAAACCACAATGAAATGACGATGAGCAGCCACATTGCTCATTGTCATTGTTTGCACCTACAAAGCAAGAGAAAAGGACAATGATGACACAATGACGGTCTCGTCATCGTCTTCTTCACAACAAAGAAAAAAAGAAAAAAAAAGGAGGAGAAGGGAACTTGCCTTCAAGCTCCCACTTTAACTCCTCTTGCCTTCATGCTCTTATTATCACCAATGTTGAAGTTCCTAACGATAAGCAGCACTCTTGAAGCTCCCGGCTCCTCTTGCTTTCACGCTCTAGTTGCCGCCACGTTGAAGCTTTTGATGACAAGCTGCACTCCTAAAGCTCTCTTGGAGCTTTGGCGATGGAAATGAATGCAAAAGGAAGTGGGTGGGGTGGGGTGGGGGCCAACAAGATGAGGGAGGTAGGTGGGTCGGTAGGAAGAAGGGGGTAGGTGGTTTAGGGTTTAGGGTTTAGGGTTTAGAAGGTAGGTAGGAGCTTCCCAAAAAAACACTTGGGATCAGGGGTGGGCCAAAAAAAAAATGATAATAAAATTGTTGCCAGAAAAAAAAATTGACCTAGGGAAAAAATTCTAGCTGGGAAAAAAGGAACAGAAGAAAAAAAATCTACTAACCAAGTAAACTGACCATTGGGGGACAGTTTCATCCCATCCATGAAATCCCAAAACGGGATTTTTTGGATGGTGCACTTGTGGGTGCTGGTTCACTCAAGCCTCCATGACTTGATGAAGAGAATTTTGATGCCACCTCTTTTTGTTTTTTTGTTTTTTTTCTTTTACCCCTAAATTTAATCATGGAAAAAAAAAACTCCCAGATTTTCACATTTTCATTAATGTGGAGGAAGTTTCCCACAAGGTCCCACTTTGGTTAGAGAAGAGAACTTAGGCTTTAGAAAGAACCCCTAACCAAAATTGCTTTCATTACATGTAACCCATTTCGGGGTCAGAAAATAGTAAGAAATTCCCAAAGTGTATTTGGAGGGCACTTAATAGTTGTGTGAATATCCCTCCTATAATAAAAAAGGGATCTTACGTGCATTTAGGGGTGGGAGGAACCTTACACCTACAAATAGGTGTGAAAAGAACCTTGTGCTCACTTATAGCATAAGGACCCTCCATCCTAAATAGGATGTTAAGTTCCCTCGTACTCCTATCGCCTCGTGATCTATATATGCTTAGACTTGATGGCTTGAGTGACCTAGCACCCATGAGTGCACCATCCAAAAAATCCCATTCTAGGATTTCATGGATGGGTTGAAATTGTCCTCCAAAGGGGGTCAATTGTTTAGTCAATTAAAAAAAATTCCCTTTGAAACTTTTTTTTATAATTTGTTTTCCTAGCTTTTTAATTATTATTATTATTATTTTTTGGGCCTCCCCTTTTATATTTTTTTCCTCCAACAACCCCTGACCCCAAGTTTTTTTCTTTTAGACCTCCTACCTATGCCTCCAACCTACCTAACACCCTCCCTTCTACCGACCCACCCTTCCCACACTTCTCTTGCATTCACTCCATCACTAGCAGGTTGAGTGTTTGGGTTTAGGGAGCTTAAAGCTTGAAGAATGGAGAGCTTGGAGCTTGAGGAATGGTGAGTTTGGAAGCACAAGCTTAAAGGTAAGCACCTTTTTCTTCTTTTTTTTGTTGCTTCGAGGAGTGGGTGGGCAAAAAGCCAAGCTCCCTCTTTTTCTTTCTTTTTTCTTTGTGTTTTGTTGTTTCTGGGTGCAAGTGGGCTCCTTCGTCAACTTTCAATAGAGGGGGAGCCCAAGCTCCCTTTTTTCTTTTTCCCCCTTTTGTTTTGTTGCTTCTAGGTGTAAGTGGGCTCCATTGCCAACTTTCAACAAGAGCTCCTTCTTTTTTCTTTTTTTTTTTCTTTTATTGTTTATGGGTGTAGGTGGGTGCCATCACCAAGTTCTAGTAGAAGGGGAGCTTGTTCACCTTTTTTTCGTTTTTTTTACTAGTTCTTAGGTGCCATTGCTAGGTCTCGATAGAGGGGGAGCTTGCTCCCTCTTTTCTTTTGTTCTTTTTGCTGCTTCTAAGGCATCATCACCAAGGTTCAATAGAGAGGGAGCTAGAAAAGGAAGCAAGCTCCCCCTTTTTTTCATTTTTTTTGTTGCTTATGGGGCACCATGGCCAAGTCTCGATAGAAGGGAAGCTTGAGCTCCCCCTCTTCTTCCTATTTTTTGGTTTTTTTTTTTTAGGCACAAGTGGGTGCCATTGTTAAGTCTCGACAAAAGGGAGCTTTGGCTGCCCCTTTTTTTCTTTATTTTAATTTGTGTTTTGTTGTTTCTAGGTGTAGGTGGGCACCATCGTTAAGTTTTAACACAATTTGGCTCCCCCTTTTTTTTGGTTGCTTAAAGGCACAGCTAGGCACCATCACCAATTATCAATGGATGAGGAGCTTTGGCTTTCCTTTTTTTTTGTTTTTGGTGTAGGTGGACACCATCACAAAGTCTTAGCATAAGGGGAGCTTGCACTCCTTTTTTATTTTTTATTTTTTTGTTTTGTTGTTTCTGGGTACCAATGGTGCCATTGCCAAGTCATAGCAAAGGCGAAACTTGAGCTTCTTTTTTTCCTTTTTCTTTTTTTGTTGCATTTGGGCGCAAGTGGGCACCATCACCAAGCTTTGGCAGAGAAGGAGCTTTAGCTCTCCCCCTTTTTTTTCCCCTTTAATGTTGTTTTTCTTTTTCATTGTTACTCCTATTTGTTTTTTGATGTTGGTAAGAAATTTTATTTTATTTTGTTTTGTGGTTTTTGCAACTTTGGTAGATGCAAACCTGAAAAAAAAAAAGGATTACTAGAGAAGAGGAGCAAACCTCAACTAAATTGGCAAATAGCATGGGAGGTGTTGTGAGTGAAGGAGGTTTGGAAGGATGGAAGATGCAAAAACATGTGCAGGCGAATGTTGAAGATCGTGCATTGGTTCAATGTAATGTTAGTGAGAAGCAAATGCAAATGATTGTTGAGGTTCGGGAAACCTCTACAATAGATCTTGCCACAATTAAAGTTGACATGCAAAAAAATATTGAAATGATAGTGAAACAAAAAAATGTAATTTTTGTTCTAGAATCAAAAGAAGATGAGCATGTTATAGGACATGTTGAGATTGATCTAGGTGACATTTTTAATTTTAACTTACAATTTATTGCCCACCCATCTTCTGTATTTGAAAGGATGGGTGGGTTTTTTTTAGGGGTAAATTTGTGTTTGTAATACATTTATTAATTTTAGTTCTCAAATTTTTGCCTTGCCTTCCTTTTCCATGTGAAAAGGTGGCTAAGGCATTTTTTTTGGTTTAAATTTCTAAGCAATACCCTATAGCTTTGTAGGTGATATTTTATTTTTTTAGGGTTAGCCTCATTTTATGCAAATTTCGAGTCTAGGTTTTAGCAATACTTCATCTTGAATTTTTGTTTGTCTATCCATTTTTGCAATACCTTCATAATGTGTTTAATATTTTATTTATAATTGCAATACCTTATCATGTAGAAATAAACTTCATTTAGAATGTTAATTCTCACATTAGGTTTATTGTATTTGGTTTTTTGGTTTCAAATGTGGTTGCCCTTCCCCCAATTGCCATAGAAGGTGTCCATTGGGCAAGGGATGGGCTCAAATTTGTTTGCAGGGTTGATGAGTGCAATGCATCATATATAGCGAAGTACAACTTGGTACAACATTTGTGGGCATGCCACAATCTGACCATGGAGCCGAGCAAGCCCAAATGTTAATTTATTTAGGAACAAGGTTTTACGGTAGTGAATGCATGAGTCTTGAACAACCTTTTGGCCTGGTTTTGTTGCAATGAGCAAAAGGCAGTTGCCAAGGCTAGGAGGCACACTACCTTGGAGTGGGATAGGCTCCATGGTGATTTGAAGTACACACCTAAAGTTCCTAAGCTAACACTTGTTAAGCTAACCTTTAACCACATCTTTTAGCTTCTTAGCATGACTACATGGGGTGTGGGGCCCATGCCTCTCAACATGCAAGCCAAGCTAGAGCATGATGAAGACCTTGCATTTGTGATTCAAGTGACTCAATCCAAGTATGCAAAGGCATTCAAAGGCACTTGGATGGAGTGCAATTGGAATTTTGCATCAAATAAGATAGTGCAGCATAAAGAAATTGACGTTTTTACACAGTACCATGATTCAAAAATGATTCATGGTCCATAAATTTCCAACAATGCCATATATATATTTTAAAATTATAGGTTTTAAAATTCATATGCAATATTTATTGTATTGTGTTGTTTGTTTTAAGGTTCGAGGCACAACTAAGGAGGTGTTTATGGCTAATGTTCTAGACACAACATTAGCAATCGTGGGGTTTTTATGCAACGGTATGCCCATGATGCAAAAGTTGTATCAGCACGATATAGGAAAGTTAAAGGGATCCCATCCCCTTTTGGTAGTGATATAGATAGCCCATAGCTTATCCTAGTTTTGATTAGGGTGTTGTTTTGGTCTTCAGGATTTAGGGTAGCAATTTATCTTTGAAGCAACCACATATTTACTAGTATGACATGTTCCGCATTTAAGGTTGGGGTTGTTTTGAACTTGGGCATTTTTACACATTTTTGGAACACATGTCACCCATGTTATTTTATTTAAAACATTTTACTTTCATTTTGCACCATCTTGTGTTAATAGTTAGAAATATATTCTCACATATTCTTATATGTATGCTTGATAAATTTATCAAAACTATGATTTTAGTCTTGCATTCAAACCAATTTTTTTTTCTTTACCCCCAAAAATTAGAAGTTCAAACCTAAAAAGGAAAACAATACCCTCATGAAGATAATATGTAAACACCATTGATTTAAATTATTTTGGTCCAAGCTATTGGAGGGGTATTGCTTGTGCCCATAATTATTCAATGCACATGCAATACCCCTACGATAGTATATTATAAATCCTTTGGGCTCCATAACATATTTCAAAAGTCTCAGAGGGGGATTGCATTGCCTTAACAAAACCTAGAAGGAACGTAATACTTTCATGGGGGTATTTTGTAAACATAATGGATTGAATGATTTTGGTCTAGGTTATTGGAGGGGTATTGCTGATGCCCAAAATTATTCAATGCACATGCAATACCCCTATTATGGTATATTATAAAACCTTTGGGTTCCATAACATATTTAAAGAATCCTAGAGGGGTATTACATAGCCCCAACAAACCCTAGAAGGAATGTAATACAATCATAAAGATATTTTATGAACAATATGAATTAAATTATTTTAGTCCAGGCTACTGGAAAGGGTATTACTTTTATTTAAAATTACTCAATGGGTGTATAATACCTTTCTTAGGGTACATAAAAAATCTTTTGGGCTCCATCACATATCTATTGAAACCTAGAGGGGTATTACTTAAACTTACAAGGAAAACAATACTTTGTTTGGGGTAATCTATAAACATCATGGGCTCAATTATTTTGGTTTGAGCTATCGAAAGGGTAATTCTCATGCCTAGAAGTATTCAATTCACATGCATTACCCCTCTTTGGGTATCCCATAAAACCTTTGGGTTACATAACATATCTTTTGGAATTTGGAAAGGTATTGCATAGCCCTAGCAAAACCTAGAAAGAAAGCAATACCCACATCATTTTGCGATAATATCATAAACCATGAAACAAAATAATTCTTTTTAACATATTTATTCCATGCTCATTATATCATACTAAACATATTGAATGAAGGTATTGCAAAGTTATGAACCATCATTGATGTACATACATGGAACAAAGTTATGTAGTTTAAATGCAATACTTACATCATTTTAAGATATTTGCATTTGCCATGAAACTTGGAGGGGTATTGCATAGCCTTACCAAAACCTAAAAGGTATACAATACTTGCACCATATTGTGACAATATCCTAAACCATGATACAAATGAAGGTATTGTCAAGTTGGTCACATTAATGGTAAAAGGTAATGAAACTATCACTAAAATGAAGGTATTGTAGTTACACTTCAAAACTTTGTTGAAGTACACCTTATACCATCAATGTGGCAAATATTGCAATACCTTCATTTACATGTACCAACAATTTCGCATTGGTCCACTAAACGATTTTTACCATTTATGAGTTTGAAAATGTCTTTCAACTATATTTAATGTTTACTTAAAAAAATTTAATGTAAAATATTCATTAAGATTTATATATGTAAGAATGAAAAAATAATAATAAATCCACACATTAAATAATTAAGTATATCATTTTTTGATATATTGTAAAATAAATTTTACATAGAGGTAATGATGATGACATCACTAAATTAGGGGTATCTGAGAAGCAAAAACCACCTAGAACTAGGATGCATGAAAATGGAGCTTGGGCACATTCACCCAATGTCCAAAATGATCCTAGTATTAGTCTTTGATCATCATAGACAAGTTTAACCACATGAGGTAACATACAACTCAACTACATGAAGGACATGATTTCTGCTAGCCATTTGACCAACTATCTGATGCCCAGGTCTTCTCCCGGAGAATCTACTATATATTTTTTATCAAAGCATTGATTTGATGATTTGGGTGGTTAACATCCTAAGATAGTTCCATTCACAATAAAATCATTGTTTTGCTCAATAAGGGTTGGAGGATTCAACATCATCATGCTTAATGTAGTAGTAATTTAATCACAATAACTATAATGTTGTCTAACTCTTTGGTGGATTCAATCTCCACAAGGAATTGCATGGTGGAATCATGTTTAGCTTCTCAAGGTGTTAAAAACACTGTATAACGACTTGGCCTTCACAAAGTTTTCAAATCCACACAAATTTTGGCATGGCTTCTAAGAGCTTATGAACATTCTCATACCCAACTATTTGAAGGTCTCTAGGAAGTTTCCAAAAACACACCCTCCTTTGTGAACAAACAACAACTCAAACATTAACTCCTTGTAGTCAACTATCATTTTTAAAACACTACGGAAGTTAATTATATCGTTGTTGTTTCTTTTTGTTGTTGCAATGATAATGGTGTGGTGGGAGATGAAGAATGTACCTCCTTTGCCCTATGATTTACTAGAGCATTCCCATGTTTTTGTAGAACACATTTTAGTTTTCCACCACAAAGAGAATTTGGGCTTGTTTAATGTGTAAAGCATGTATCCAAGTGCTTGCATATGGATGCCTGGAAGGATTATCTAAAGTTGTTTATACTGCTATCACCAAATCAGGCATATGTTTACAACATTGTTGCTGCGCTTCATCATCATCTAGTTAAAAAAAAACTCCACCTCGAATATCTTGTCAGTTTGACAAGTAAAAAATCTCTAGAAGACTGGAAAGTAAGCAATTTCCTTCTTCCTGTTTGTTTGCCAATTAGAAAAAACATGATAATTGTGTGTCTATTGTCAACTAATGTGGGAGATTACTTAATGTGGAAGAGTTGGAGGTTACATCTAATACAAATTATAAATCTTCATTGTGAATACTTTGTTACAAAATTCCAAAACCTCATATTAAAAGTAACAACTTACATTTCATGGTGCACTATTTTCATTTTGCAATTATATTTGAAGAATTTGATTCACAATTCATAACCACCTTTGATGTAGGGGATGCATGAAAATTGAAACAAAATTGTGACCAGAAAATTATTTTGGGTTTAACTTTTTATAAGTTGATAATATTTTAATTTATAATCATCATAAATGCAAAGATTTAAATAGTGGATCCTAAATAAAATCATGTTGCATCCATTTCAAAATGATTACATACCATAACCCAATTGATGAATTCAATTGTTACTTTCAAAACATTTGGAACAAAAATTTTAAACAACCATAATTGGAAGAAATTTCAAGGTTTTAGAAGCCTCATTTGAAGAATGCCCCACCTTTGCCCTGCACCTTCCTCTTCCATAAAATGTTTAATTAAAATTTTTACCAAGTTAAAATAATTATGCAAATATTATGTCTCTATAAATGCAAAAAAATATAATTTCACGCATTAATAAACTAAATATATCATCATCTAGTACAATGTAAATTAAAAATTTACATATAATTAATTTACAAGGATTAAACTTACATAATACCAATAACTTATATTTCAAACTTCAAATACAATGTTTCAATTTACATAGAAATAATATTCAATTAAATGCATTAATAAAATATACAATGTCAATAACTTATCTTTTGAAAATTTGAAATTGTCATTTAAATTTTTTTTAACAAAACTTGCACTATACATAACCATGGGTTTATATATATATAATTTAAGTCTAACATATTTTTTAATCAATTTTTATCATATTTAAAATAAATATGAAGACATTTATATAAATTAAAATGAATCACAATAAAATTCCATAATATCATTAATTATGTATAATGTACTATTCGATATGTTATAAATACCAATATATTTAGACCAATATTTAAGCCAATACTATACATTATAAAAAATAAAATTTACATAAGGACTTGTGTTATACCTTTATACAATATTACCAACCTATTATATAGTTATTTTAGGCTAGAAATTAGGGTTTAATGTCAAAAAAATTTAAAATAAAATTTCAATCATATATAGGATTAATATATGGGAGAAACCATTTTTATTATTATGCGAACTAGTAAATAAAAATAAAAATCATCTGCTTTAATTTAATTTATTAAAACATGCATCAAAATCTTATTAAATTAGAGATTTTATGTTTATATTTTTTGAAATGGGTTTACAACTTTAAGAGGGAAAAACATAAATATGTACATAATTGAAAAAATGTTAAACATGAATTTATAATTTTTTGATTTTGACAAATTCTGAATTTTAACATTAATTAGTAAATTTTACATTAAACCCTAAACCCTTGTACCATCAATGTTTTGCATCATGTTCATTTTTATATTTGTTAAGCATATTGTACGATGAATAAATAATTTTGCAAACATGAATTTCATGATATATTGGCGAAGAATTAAATATTTAAAAAACATTCTTATGTTTCATGGTGAATGCAAATATCCCATAATGATGCAAATATTGCATATTAAATTCCATAACTTTGTTCAAGTGACCTTCTACTAGCAATGTGAAGAACTTTGTAATACTTTCATTTATTTGAATCAATATGTAGGGCATGTTATATTGAACATGGAATAAATATTCAAAAAAAAATCCTTTTGCTTCATGGTTTAAAATATTATCAAAATATGATGCAAGTACTATTTTCCTTCAAGTTTTGTTATGGCTATGCATTACCCCTCCAAGTTTGAAAAGATATGTTATGGAGCCCAATGTATTTATGGGATAACTTATAAGGGGTATTATAAGTGTATTGTGTAATTTTGAACATGAACAATACATCTCCAATAGTGTAGACCCATGGTGTTTAATTGCTGAATGCCTTAATGAAGGTATTAGTTTCCTTGTAGGTTTTTGTAGGGCTATGTAATACCTTTACACCTGTCAAAAAATATGTTATGGAGCCCAATGTATTTATGAATTACCTTGAGAGGGGTATTGCATGTTCATTGAATCCTTTTGGGAATGAACAATACCCCTTTAATAGCCTAGACCAAAATAATTCAGCCCATGTTGTGTATAGTGCATGAGGGTATTGCATCCCTTCTAGATTTTGGTAGGGCTATGCAATACTCCTCCAAGTTTCAAAAGATATGTTTTGGAGCCCAATGTATTTCTAGGATACCCTGCAAGGGGTATTGCAAGTGTATTAAGTGGTTTTGGACATAAGTAATACCCAGTCACATGTCAAAAGATATCTTATGGAGCCCAATGTATTTCTAGGATACTTTGAGAAAGGTATTGCAAGTGTATTGAGTAGTTTTGGGCATGAGCAATACCCCTTTGATAGCCTAGAGTCATCCTTGAGTCTAGGCTATCAAAGAGTCATCCACATCATCTGGACATAAAAGAAAGAGGCCAAGAGTGCTCACATCATGCTGGGAATCTTTTATTCTGCTCTCAAGAGATGCCACCAGGCCTCTTTAGTAACACCTCAATCCAGCCAAGGTGGCTTCAGCTTTGGATATGTCCGAGCTGCCAGCAGCTGGTTGAGTTGTGTGCATACTTGAGTCTCTTTTTCCTTCCTCTGAGTCTCCTTTGTATGCTCCTTGACCAACTTGATGAGGCCATTGCCATCAGCCCCAAGCTTTGTGTACAGAATGAGTTTTAAGCCTCATTCTTTGGGGAACATTCCACAAGTTGTAAAATCAATGACTTTCTTCCTATCCATACTTCCCGCAAACAAAGTCATGACATCTTTTCAGCTTGAGAAGAGATGAAGTCAGCCAAGAAGTAAACATTCATCTAGAGACTGACATGAAAATAGACTTTAGATATGCCAGACTGTAGCTTGTGATGAAAACAACCAAGATTACAATGCATGGTTGAACTTACACAGGTCCAGGCTTTTGAAGCTCATTGCCCACCCTTCACCAATCAGCAAGTATGAAGTTTCGAATCTTTGCTTTCCTGCTCACAGATCATACAAGCCAGCATGCAAACCATGTTCTTAAGCACTTATATGCCACATGCATGAAATTGTGAAGCATTGAAAATTTGTCAAGCAGAAAGGTCAGCACCATAACCCTCACAACTAGACCTGACTTGACTCATGGATGCCAGAACACTGCAGCCCAGAACTTGCATTTGTGAACTGCCTGGAACATTACTTATTATCAAAAAGATACCTCATAGCATCTTTTAGACCTTGTTGGTAGGGCAGCTTACAACTAAATTCTGAAATTGGAGACTCTGGAAGTGACATGAGTGTGGGCAGTCTCAATCAAGTTCGAGAGCTTGTCAGCAGTTTCCTTAATCTCAAATGCCATCTCATCCTGAGATTCTATCCCATCTGCAACTGCTAATATGTCGTTCAGATCTGGGTGATCTTTGAATAACCAGGTCCTGCAGACAAAACCCCACTCCTGTTTCCTCCCACATCAGTTCCATACCTTCAGTCAGGCCATAGGACCCATAACAAATAGAGGCTTTTCCAAAATTGACAAGAGAACAGGGTGATGAATTGATAGAGAAAGCTTCAGCTTCTCATTCTTTGACCCCAGCAAGCAAGTTTCAACCTATTATTATGTATGTTGCATCCCACCAAGGATCCTCTGAACATCAGCTCATGCCTAAGTTTATTTCTCATCTTTTTCTCTGTGGCCCTCTGGTTGATGCTACTCTCCTGTAATGATAACATGCCAACTGAGATGCTGCCTCCAGTCTCAGGAGGAGGCTGAAGATAAACAGAGGACCTCTAACTCAGAGCAAAATTGTCAGCACAATCTTTGCCTATTTGAAACCCATATTGTCCTTCATATCCTGTCTTCTCTTTGATTTGTCCCCCATGTTCATAACCTCATTAGTCACTATCAAGGTATCCTTGCTAACAATTGCAGATTCCTCCTGCTACTACTGCTATGTCATGCTTTCTTATTCTCCTTCTCTACTTCCAAGTATTGACATTTGGAGACCCATTCCACCATGAGCCTACACTCCTTGGCACTTGACTCCAATTACCATGATTAATTACCTTGTAATGTCATCTTGTAAGGAAGAATCCTCCACTTTCTGCCCTTAAGTTGCAAGTACCATCTAGTAGTTTGCAGTAGCATGGAAATATGGCAGGAAGAGAGATAGAATAGCAAGACAGAGTTAGTGTGAATCAAATACTTGTGAATTTACCAGGTATCATTCTAGAGACAATTTTGTCATCAAATGGGTCATCTGGACTCACAACACACTGGTCTGATCCAGGGTTAGATCCTCCAGCAATGAAACCTGATGGAAAATTCTCCAATTGATCAAATCATTCTCCCAGTCAAGACATATAATGAAAAAGAAATGGAATGCAGAGCCACAATGAACAGTATAGAAACATTGAGCCCTATTACTAGTCTTTTGCATTGTGTGATCTTGCTTTGGAGCGGACAGGATGCAACTGCAGAGAGACTAATTGGGCTTGAAGCATCTTGCACAATAAGAAACTCAAGTTGAAAGCAATGGATGAATTTGCAGCCAGGTGCTAGAAGGTATGTTAATGGTTCGATGTTGAGAACACAAGAAGTTTGTCAGCATCACTGAATCAATGCAACAGAAAAGTTAAAAATCTTCACATAGGGGAACAGCAAAAGAAAGCAAGAAAATCTATCACATTCAGTACATTCTCATTAACAACCAGCAAAGTCAGAAGCTCTCATCAACATCTAAGCAAAAGTACCACCTAATCAAGAGATCAACTACAGGCAGACCATCAATGAGACATTCCTACCCTAAGAGAAGCAAGGCTTGCTCAGTTATAGATGCTCTCAATGTTTCTACAAATATGTGACAGATGTCAAAGGTGTTTGCAGATTTCCACCACAAGCTATACAGCATACACTATTCTCCAAAGCATAGACAAATAGGAACACTTTGGTTAATTGTCTGAGAAGTCCCACAATGACATTGCAAACAAAGTGGACATGGACACTTTGCAAAAGTCATTCCATACCTGGCTACAGGCACTAGGGAAGCAAGACTTGTGTTCAGGAAGAAAGATTCTATCTATTCACAATGAATCTCTTTCTCATCATATTGCAGCACAGCAGTAATGGCCAAGAAGAGGCAGTCTCTGAAGCTTCACCTTGTGGCCCTGCACCCTCTCCAATTTAATCAGACTTTGGACAATGGAGAGAGTTCTATGCAGCAGCCTCAGGAGAATTCACATGCACTCTCTTGAGTGTGAGGTTATTTTCCAATTTCAACTGGAGGCTTACCCTTTTGGCAAAGGATAGGGAATAAACAACCATCAACAAAAGTTTAAAAAGCCCTGGTACACTAGACTTCCAAGTGTGGGTTTTGGCACTTACATTCCCTGCTGAGTTCTTTGTTTCCATGGTAAAGGGCGGAATATTGATGGCATGCCATATTACTCTAAGATTTGGGGTCAAGCACCTATTTGGTGCATGTTAATGGGACTATTTTGTCACAAAGTGGTTCCTCCTACCCTAGCTACCACTAATTTATTGACCTGATGTCATGTCAGATAATAGCAAGTACATCAATTTGTGCATATGGATTTTGGACATTATTTCCAATCTAGCAAATGTTGAACTAAAATTATCAAGCTATAATTTGCAATGCTAATTTGAGCCAACTGTGTCTGGTTTGTTCTCTTAGGATCCATATTCCCAGCAAGATTGTAGAAGTTTTGAAGGCATAAGCACCAAGTGGGATTTGAACTTGAGATTTGGTCAGCAAGTGACCTTCAGGCTTACCATGCTAGCAATGGAGCAACTAACTCTAGACAATGTGATTTATGACAGGATTTGTTAATATACAAGCTGGAGGCAAGAGTGGTTTTGGAGTTTTAAAAGAAGAGTTTCCCCAAGCTAAGGGAGGACTGAAATGAGAATATACTATTGGGTCATGATGGGAACTCTGTTTGTTTTTTCGGCCCTCATGGTTGCATATTGCATTGTTGTGTTGTGTGATCACTAGAAGGTGTCTAGCATGTAAACCAACAACCAGGTGCATTATCAATGTGGTAAATGTTCACTCAATGTTTGTTTCAAGATTGTACGAGTTTAGATTTGAATAGGTGCCAGTGTAAACAAGACTGTAAAGTTCCACCTTCACAATAGTAGGTGGTGCAACTTGTGTAACAGTTCATTTCTTGTCTTTTATTCCTGCTTTTTTTTATCAGGATTGCAAAGCTGTGATTTAATTCTTGGCGACTTTTTTTAGCAAATTTTGACCTGAAAAATTAGATCTTGACCTATTAGAAGGAATTTGTATGAAAAAAGTGCCCAAATTTGCCATATTTTGAAAGGAAAAATACAAATTGGCAGATTTCTATAATAGGTTCTTGGAGGCAGTCAACACTACAGATAGATGCTTAAATGTTTTACTTGAATACCTCATTTATAGTAAGATTTGGCTTCATCTTGTGGATGGTTGCCATTTTGGTCACATCACAAAATTGTAAAAAAATTCTTGATTGAAAGGAGACATGTAGCCAAATTAAGTGCAGCAAGTGGTTATTGCCTCCATTTCACATATGATCATTTTCTAGCCAAGTTCGGGGCAACAGATGCCTGGGGTGAATCCATGCTAGTGCAATGGTAAAAACTCCAAAATCCATTTAAATTACCTCCAAATATTAGGAATATCCCATGCTTACACTAAATGAAGGTCTCTGAGTCCAAATCTAACAATTTTAGGGTTAATATGGCTACTAAGAGACCTCACTCAAAAAGGTACCAGTGTGGGTGCTGGTTCACCCTGGCTGGCAACAGATTGCCTGATCTTCCCCCAAGGTTTTTTACTTTATGTTTTTTGTGACTTGTTTACCCAATGACCCTTCTTGTAATATTCAAATAAATGTGAAAGTGCATAGAAATTTGAAAGAACAAGTCTTTGAAATACTTGGATTTGGGAAATTATCCTATAATTGATGTATTGCAAGTACAAATTGCATTGTATAACAATGTAGAAGGTTTGGGGCATCATGACAATCCAGAACTTGCACTTGGGATAAGATTACTTTATGTTACATTACGATATGCTTCAAACCTCCTTCCATTGGACAAATCATAAATAGGACTCCACCATGAATGATTTTTCTCTTGTTTTTTTCTTTTTTCCTGTATTTTTTTCAATTTCTGTTGGTTTTTTCTTTATGTTTTTCTATTTTCTAAATTTTTCAGTTTTGTTATCTGTTTTTTTTCTCTTAACTTTTGTTCCTTTTCTCTCTCTTTTTCTGAAAAATGATCCTATTAGCTTATGAATCGATAACCACATCTGCAAATTCAATTAACAAATCATATTTTAAAAATAATCAACTCAATGACTTGGCCCTTAATGTTTGGCTATCATCTAAGAATTTGACTTGCAATGTTTCTATTATTTGCTAAACTTTCATTTCATAATAGTGTGCAGTACCTTTGTTGTCACCTAATTTGCAAGGGTCAAGACATGCTGGATTATGTGTGACAGATTTCCACCAAAACAAGGGATGCCAGAATTAATGAAATCAAATAAACATGACACTATAGAAGTATACTCACTAATGCCCATTACAAAACATGTTTAGAGCCCATTTTATGCTTGTGACTCTCCATGCAAAACAAGACATCTTTTGGTACCAGATGTAGAAAAGTTATATACAAATCTTTAATAGTTTCCAAAGGGATGAGTTTTGAAAAACATCATGTATCAATTGTCATTGGAGTTGCAAAACAGCTACCATAAGTTCCAACTAAGGTTACCCCAGCTGAGACAATAGTAAATTACCATTTGAAAACACCAAAAGAAATTGGTTCCATTCCATGCTAAAATTGGTCATCATGTCCTTTGTACACATTGATGCAACCCTCTACAAAAAGTATTGAGACATTTTGACATCAGGAATCTTAATTATCTGCCATTGGGACATTGTTCTTGATTTGTGGTCAGAAAAAAGAAGGATCAACTTACTTATTTACCGAAAAGGCATACCTCCTCCAGTTGCAATTAATTGAATATTTTTTCACAATGACCAACTTGCTTCCAATCTCTGGTTATTTAATTATATGCCAAAACCCCCATCCTATCTTACACAGAAACAACATACATTATGTTAATGTTTTCAATAGATGCATTCCTTGAGTTCATAGATGATTATCAGAACAAAACCCAAGTGCATATTATAATCACATTAGTAGCAACAAAGCAAGATGAATCCTCAAAATGTTGGAAGACAATCAACAGCAGCAACACTAGCAACAGCAAAGTTAACAACATGCACAGCATTAGCACCGCTAGCAATGGTTTGCTGGGTCTGCTGCAGTAGACCAGTAACATTCAACACCAGCAACATTCCCAGCGGTCTTTGCTTCTGCAATTTGCACTATGGTTTCAGACAAAATTACCAACAATCGAAAGTTGAAGGAGAGGATGGGAAAAGAAGACTCAGTCATGATGTTGACAGCACCCTCAACCTGCCCTTACAATAGAGTGCAGAGATACTTACAGGAGGAATGATGCCATAACTTTGGCCTTCCCAGTAGGGAACATTTCCATCGTGATGAACAACAATGTGGCAAGTCTCACCAAGGGCATTGGACCCCACAATCCTCTTCACAGATGTGATGGTGCCAATATATGGATCTTTGTTCTTGTAAGTGTTCAACAGTGGTTCTGTTGCTATCTCAAGTTGTCCTGGAATGTAGCTACATTTTGTGTATGGCTTGGTAACCCTCAACATCCACAATGGTTGCATTTTGAAATCTCCTTTTGTAGGTGGTCCACGCAAGGACTGCAAAGATTGTTCAGCAAAAAATTGATGTTTCTTGTCAGAGAATGCTTGACTGGGAACAATCTGCCTGTAAATGGGAATAAGCATCCAACAATCAGAACACATGTCCATCTCAGTACAAGGAGATACTTGCAACTGCAAACTGCCAATTCATCCTAAACTGTGAATGGCTGTAGATATAGATGTATTATGTCCAAAGGGGATTTAAGAGGTGGAACACGTGCAGGATGGGTAAGTCATAATGCTGAAAGTGGGATGGTTTTGCACTTGAAGGTGAACAGAGATGGTGAGCACTCACCTCAATGTTAAGGGGTTGACAGGTGGCTTGTTGTTGCAGCCTGTTTAGGAAGACACAAATTTTCCTGCAATTCTACATCAAAGATAAGTTTCAGACTCAGATCAAAGAGACAAAGGGACAATTCCACTGGAATCAGTAGCATGCTTCTTCAACTTCATGCAATGGAACTCTTGCTTTCACTTAATGAGCTGCAGGATTCTCCCTTACCAAACATGCAATCCAATTTCAGTGTACAAGCAGATACTTCACAGAGATTTGTAACTTCATCTCTTCCAAGGACAACAGATATAGCAGTAACCAAGTCGAGGAAGCCTTAAAATGAAAATATATACAGTAGCTGCACAGGTTCAATGCACAAAACACCCACCAAATATAAGTCTCAATCTCTATTTACAACCAGTGTGACTTGCCTCTTTGGGCCCTGATCTGAAATTCATCAGTTTCCTTTGTGGTCCATTCTTTCTGTGCATTTATCATCACTACATCTGGCAGGTAGGAACAAGCTTCTTCTGTCTGGAGCATGTTCCCTGTGCGTCCTGAATAGTAGAAAGTGGAACAAATTCAACTTCCTACTCAAGAGCTTCTTGTACATTGTACATATAGCAACATCTTGCCATAAAGAAATATCCTAAGTCTGTTGGTATTGAATAGTGAAACGAAAAATTGCTAATGCTACATTTCCAGTAAGCCCAAGATCAATCGAGCACACAAAGAACTACCTAGACAGATCTGCCAGAAGTAGTCAACAACAAACACAACATGGATGATGTTCTGAGCTCAAGAGACCCAATTATGTTCAGAATTCTGATTGTGCCTGATCAGAGACAGCACAACCAGGGTGGTTCAACTGACCTGCTCACACTCACATTTTTTGATCATCAGGCGTTATTAGGCATTGTCTATGTCTTTCAATGCTAACTCTTCACTATGTTGATACCTTAAGGTATCTTCTGTTCCCATCAGTGCACCTCATATGCCTATTTCAGACTCCAAACCTGGACATGTGTGGCCACTCCATAATAATGATAGTGTGCTAGACACAATTGACCAGTTATTGCCACCCCTATCAAGATTTTCTACTGTCAATGCCAGCCGGTGACCAGTATAGACTCTGGTGACAAAGAATGTGAATTGACAGAATTGAACAGTAAGCAAAAGATTCATATGAGATTGGATACCTGAGATCTGATTTTCAGCAAAACTCAACTAAAATGCTATGCGCATTTCCTGTCACCACCACATTTACTGCTCTAAAAAGAAAAAATTAGAGCAGAAGAAGAATAAAGGAAATAAAATTTGATCAACTTACATCAAACAAACATATTGAACTCCAGATACATGGGTAGAAATGAACTCCAGCTGCACCCAAATTAGACCCATGAGAAGCAGTACATCAGGTGTAGGATCATACAGAAGCTACAATATGAGTTGCATTGTGATTCTTCAACACACATTCTCTAATGCCATAATCCTCTACAGAACTAACAAGTGAAACAATCTTAGAAACAATCTGACAAAAGCTGCATCTCTTACCCCCAAACAATAGCTACAAGACTATTTAAAACACAGGCAGCAAGTGAACAACTTTCATGCATTTACAGCTCTAAATCTTCATTATGATCAGGGCATATTTTAGGAGTAACAAAGATCCTAAACAATAATGCGGACTTGGTAATCTCCCTCAGAAAAAGCAACAACAAAATCCATCATAAAATAAGCATGCAGAATCTTTAGCAGTACTACAGGGGTGGTGAAGTATAATGTGCCAGCCATAGCCAGTATAGGGCCCCCCTTAAGCTTGATCAAATTTTCACAGGTGATGGCAATCTGCTATAGAGAAACAAGCTATAGTAAATTGTTTACAAGATCACTGTCTGGGCCCTTTGATTCAATATTATAATCGACAAAGATCCATATAAGATTTAGTACTTCTATTCACCAAAATCATGAAATATGTAATCCAATTTGTTTATACAACAATTAATCAAACATGACATTAATCACACAACAATATTCATAGCAGAAATGCCACCAGATTTGATGAAAACACAAACAATAAAGAAGTTATGCAAGCCAATGAAAACCCAAAAGTTTGACTTCGGTAGTGTAATAAAATGAAATGGTTTTAACATCCCCAAAAAATGTGCTCACGTTACCAATTTCAAGATAGTAGAGTTGCTACTTTCCTTTTAGTATTAAACAGAAACTCAGAATTCCTATTGACTATCATCTATAATAATAGCTCCATACAATAAGAGAACCTAAATTGTCTGCAAAAGGACAGTACCCACCATGGTACACATTGTTTGGATTTTCTATCCATATTTGGATCCATGTCACCTGCCTGATTAACTGTCATCCACAGTCTTCATGAAGCTAGCATGAGTTGGTCACAGAAATTCACCACTAGATGATGCCTCCATTCCGTAACTCTGATGTCTAGATACAGGCAAGCTTGCAGGCAGCATCAAAACATAGTCCTCTTCACTGCATTTACCATCCTCCCTTTTGACAGGGCTCAAGCAAAATCATATCACATGGTACTTATGGCAATTAACCTGCTGAAGGATCAATTTAAGATAGGCCAGTCTGCTCCACAACAGCAGGAAAGTCCCACGTGCATCCTGTATGTTGGCAATGTTGTTAATCCAACAGTCCCAACTTCCTTCAATCTCGATTACAGATTCATGAATGACATCTTCAACAGGTTGGAAGTGGAGTCCAAAATCCCTCAATTTTTGGGATGACAAATTGTATGGTGGAACCCTGGAGACAGTCTTGTGAGGATCCCTGGAGACCCACCAGTTCACCCACCGCTTTGTATCAACTTGGCAAGCAGAAAAAACTATACATCAAGAAAGTTGCTCCCAGGGAAAGCCATGGCAGGGAACATATCCTACACAGTGTGGATGACACCCATTTTTCTGAGTTGATGATGCAAACTGAAGAGGAAGTGAGGGGAGAGAGGATTATAACTTACCTAACAGAAATATCATATATCAGATGCAAGATCAAATCAGCAAAGTGAAGTACAAGCCCAGAACAAATGTACTGGCCCATTGCATGCCCTGATTCATATGCCAATGTATGAGCCATTGCCACATCTTTGATGCCCACAACATCAAAAGCCAGGTTTGGATATGTCTTGAGTGTCCCTGCAAACACCAAGGCACCATCAAACATTTTGTCAAATTCGCCAATGAGTCTTAAGGCTTATTCCAACTCATGAACATCATAAGACGAGCCAAATACTTTAGGCTTTGAAGATCTGGAGTTACTCACCATTTAGAGTTCCCAAGATGTATCTATGAGTGCCCAGTTCGTGAAGCATGTTAAGCAGGACCAAATGTCCCACTGGGTTTGAAGACCACCATGTCTAAACCTTTCTCTTTCACAAAATCCCAGATTTCCTTTTGCAAATGTCTTGGACAACACATCAATCCTGAACCAATCACATGCTATCTCATAAATCTTCCAAAATCCTTTAACTTGCCAGCTTTGCAAGAAGAATTCAAAAGCAAGGCTAAGGTGCATAGGAAAAATCCAGTACTAGAGCATAAAGGTCAGCAGATCCAGCAGACCTTATTTCCCTGACAAAATCCTTCATCACTCCAGAAACTCTCATCAACAACAACCTCAGGAGTGCATTTAGGAGTGCGGCTGATCCAGATCCTAAAGATGATGTCAAGACCACCCTCTATGTGTGCACTTTTGCACAGGAAGCTAGCACATTGAGAGTTCCATTTACATACCACTGGATCAATGAAGTGTGCCTGCGATGTAGACAACCATCTGCACTGTTAAAGAAACAAATCAAGAGACATTTGCCTTTTCCTTCTTAATTCCATGTGTGCCAGTTGGATCTGGAAGCTTATTGCTTTTTTTCCCCCACAAAACAGATAGCAAAGGGTTTTTAAAGACTCAAAGACAAGACTTCTGAAACCTTTGCATCTTGGAAAAGCAGCAACAAATAGGTTGAATGGGCAAGATGAAACCTGGGGATCTGTGATGCCCAATGAGTAGAGTGGAGATGCAGTGTGGAATACTCCATCACAGCCAAGCACAGCCTCATCGAAGCATCCAGGCTCCAAAAAGTTCAGCAGTTAAAAGCTTCAGGCGGTCATGGGCACCTGGTAACTGCAGAACCAGATGCTTCACTTTCTCTGCAACACCCCATCCATCCCAACATAACTTCCTTTTTAGTCCTTATGACAAATGCAATTTCCTCCAATAGTGAAGGGCTCACAAACTCCAACTCTGTGAAACTCTTCCCTGGTGGGTCTAGGTGGTGCCACTTTCATGGATCTGATCCGGAGTGTGATTTGTCTGACGTTTTCTCCATCTAAGACGAGGAATGGGAATACAGAATAGAAGAGCAAGGTGTGTGTGAATCCCGAGTGGAGAGACTGCCGAGCTTGACGGAGCTTTCGCCATGCTGTGAACCAGCGTCCATGGCAGCATTGCATGCGGCTGTGTAGGGATCCCAGCAGGCATCGTCACCTCATCCTCGCTCTTTCGTCATCGCCATCGCCGCTCTTCTCTTAGTCTTCTTGCTCATCCTCTTGTGCTTCTCCTTCCTGGTCTATCCGTTCCTTATGTCGTTCACATTCAGGTGCATTTCTCGTGCAAGGAGCATATATGGCAATTGATTTGTCTTTTCTGAAATAGCGCGACGCAAAGTTCAAAAACCGGCTGCACTCTTGTCGGCGTGCAAGCTTCTCAGTCGAGCACTCAGACGGCAGAGTTCGGGGAGCGAAGGCGGCCTGCTTACGCGGAGGACGTCTTTGGCGTGATATCAGGTTGCTTTTCCCTTACCCGCCGTTGGATGCAAAGATGCACATTCCAACCGGTGAGCGGAGACGATGATGAACGTAAGGTGCAGGACATCAAGACGAAAAGAGAGGAGGAAATAAGGAGAAGGAGAAGAAGGAGAAGAATGAAGCGCGATGGCGAGTTTAGTGACCAGGGCGGCGTGGAAAAGATCTTTGCCGCTCGCATGTTGCAAAATCTATGTCTCTGTCAATCCATCAAGCAATGCAGAAGCTCTGGAAAAGATTGAAGCAGCAGCACGATCGCAGCCGAGAGCTCCTCTCCTCCATGTTTTCGAAGACCACGAGTACAGCAGAGTTGGTTATACTCTCGCAGGCTCTCTCCTTCAGGGATCTCGAAGAGAGTCGGGACTACAGCTGCCACCTTTGCAAATCGCAGTGACGGAAGCAGTGGAAGCGGCGCTGGAGAGTTTGGATTTGCGACAGCATTGTGGTAGCCATCCCAGGCTCGGAGCCGTGGATCATATTTCCCTCCATCCCCTCGGCGGTGTCGCATTGCAGGAAGTTGCTCCTATAGCGCGAGCAATTGCACAAGCAATTGGCTCCAACTTCAAAGGCGAGCTTTATCTCCAGAGCTTCTGCAACCTTCTTGTGTTTCTTGTTTCATTTGCAGTTTTGCAGAGAAGAAAGCTTCACGGGGACTAGCTAGAGGCTCGAAAACTCTGTCACGATGGGAAGCAAGAAACAGACCGTAATCCGATGGTTTGTTTTCTTGTGTGCAGTTCCAGTGTTTTTGTATGGCGCAGCGCACGCCACAGGGAGGCCGCTGGACGAACTCCGCCGCGCTCTGGGGTACTTCCAGACTACCGATGAGCAAGGGTTATGGACAGGATCAAGCTCCTTATCTTTTCCAAGCGACATGCAACCGGATTTCGGACCCGAAATGCAAACGGCCAAAACGGGAGTAGTCATAGTGGGAGCATGTCCTTGGATCATGAACTTCAATGTACCGCTACTGACGCAGGATTTAGCGGCTGCGCGTCGCATCGCTCGGAAACTGAGCTTCAGAGGAGGAGGTCTTCCGCAAGTCCAAGCGATGGCGTTACGACATGGCGAGACGGAGATTGAGATCGCCTGCAATCTGTTGAATTGTCAGGTGTCGGACCCGGAGCTTGTCCAGAGGGAAGTCGTCAGGCTTGCTGCAACAGAAAATATTGAAGCAAAGCAGGGATATACCACTGGATTCACAGAGGATGAAGTGCTCAAGGCAGCTTGTGACAAAACGTCCTCACGCATTCAAAGCTTTCCAAATCCGTAGTCCACTTTCTACCGATCCCAAACAATTGCAACCAACACCCATCTCGTGTTCTGTGAGTCTTCTTCACCAAATCTGGAATTGTAGGTTCTGTACACCTTCAACTATAACTAAACTATGTCAGGAAAACAGAGGAACTGGAACAGCAAAACTACATCAAGAAGTCAACAAAATCTGCAGAGCAGAAAACTCCAAAGCAGCACATATACTCTTTTTAATTCAACCTGCTCTTCACCTCTGAGGATAATGCAGACTTCAAAATCAGATTTGCTCTTTCTTTAGAACTCTTCAGTATCAGTATCTTTGTGCAGGTCTGTGAGAATTCCAGAAACTTGATGGAATGAGTTGAATCCAGAACTCAACTCTGAAGAAGTGCAAGGGTATTGTTCATCACCATGGAATTGAACAAATGCTTATTCCATGTCTCACAGTGTTAAGAAACTCAGCCCTGGGGAGCTTGGCCAGACTTTTTAAGACCGTTCTCAAGAAACCAGCATGTTTATTCGACATTGCATTCAAACAGACTACAGCAGACAGTGCTCTAGATCACACATTACAATATATGCACAGTAGCTATATCAAGCAGCATAGCATTCAACTTTTCCATCCTCCGAAGCTCTTTGCTCAGTTGTTGACTTCTTGTGCTGCTTGTACAGGAGATTGACCAACACCATGTTTATTGACCAACATCAGCAAAGTTGAAAATAAGAGTATGCTTCATTAAAGGAGAAAGATGCTTTTCATGTTTATGAGCCAGTGAGGATTTGAGAGATGGAAAAACTCTCAAATAAGTCATGTTGGTATCCCAATGATGTCAACATCTTTGTTACAGCTCTTGCACATTTGGTTGGATTCATGCAGAACTGCTGGGGAGCATCATATCAGGTTAGAGTTGGACCCTCCTACTCACAAGTAATCTATACTGCAATTGAGATGGTTGCCGCAAGTCATTACATGTAGCAGCATTGTTTCATGCCAATTACACACAGCACATACTGTGCACTCCATATGTTTTAGATACCACTACCCATTCTTTCCTGTCTTGCCAATTTAACCCATCTGCTTTACAAGCCACTTAACCCAATATAATCTACAACACTCCCACATTGCGCATCACCAGCACTTTATGCTCGAGCATATCCTCCATAGCATATTTGACACCTTCACGCTGAATTCCAGAGTCCTTCAGTCCTCCATATGGTTGACTATCCACTCTCACACTTGGTGAATCATTCAACACCACTCCTCCTGCCTGTACATTCCCATGGGATGGACACACACACCTTTTAAGTGCAATACAACCTACAACAGGAGAGTGCATATGTATTGCACCAATGCCTATCAATTAAGAACATGTCTCCAATCTAAGTCTGATCCCAAAGCACTGGGCAACAATGCAGACACCCTGCATGAACAGCCTCACTGAGACTGCATCAGGTGCTATAGAATTTACAACTCACAATTGTATGTAGACCTAAAGTATGCCTCATAGATGTGCATCTAAAATCCAACTGAAAGAATCTTCAGCTGTACTTGACTCAGGATATACCCTATACATTTGCAGTTTATAGATTTACGTGTTTGACCACTCAAAAGTCATACCACATTTATGCCTGCATACAACTGTTAACATCCTTATAGCAAGTGAAAATGTACCTCCAGGTGCTCAAAAGCATAGAATGCTTTGTTGAGATCTGATGTGAACACGCCTGACTGTAACCCATAATGTGTGTTGTTTGCTTCCTCCACTGCCTCCTTAAAGTTCCTGCTCCCCTCGCAGCACAGCCCTCACCACCATAAGGAATCACACCTCTGGCAAGTGAAGAAAATAACCATTCTTGCTATTCACAAGCTCAAAATGTGCAATAGATTCTTGAGGTGCCAGTAAGAGAAGCATTTCACTTTTATTCAAAACATGAAATGGTCAAGAACATAAAGTTGGATGGGAGACATAGGAAAAAGGGATGGAAGTCTAGAGACCCACTTGTATGAGTACAAAAGAACCACTGGTCCAAAAATTTCCTCCTTCCTCGCATTTGCTTCCATGGGTACATTCTCCAACACTGTAGGCTCCACAAATGATCCGCTTCTGTGGCCCCCAGCCAGTAGCTTCCCTCCCTTTTCTACAGCTTCATGAATCCACTCCTCGATACCTTTTGCAGCTGACTCTGATATCATAGGGCCTAAAAATGTATCCTCATCAAAAGGATTACCAACCTTCAATTTCTTGACAGCTTCCAGAAATGCATGTTTCACCTGCAATAAAGTCCAATTCCATTTCTAAGTTGGCAGTGTCTAGATTTTTAGTCCCAGACTGCAGATTATTGAATGCAGCCATGAACCCAATGGCCTTGAACAGACACTCTGGTTGGCAAACCCCTAAATGCTTATCATGCTTGTAAATGAAAAGTTGACACACATAAAAATTCATGGTTTTTACTATGGGATGGCATACAAAGTTAACACAGTGCCTGCATAGCTGAAGCCCAAAGGTTCCAATTTATGATACAAAACTTTATATAGTCATTCAGAAAGACTTTCTAGAGATTATTCAAGAAAGAACAGCCAGAAGGCAGACTACTATTTGTCAGAGTCTAACAACCACTTTGAAAGCATTCCCATGTCCTTACTTGATATATCCTAGGAATGTGTACATGAACCAAGGATTGATTCTGAGGGAGAGTAAGAAACTGGCACCTGATCATAAAGGCGCTCATGAATGTAAAGGCGCTGCATATGAATACAAGATTGCCCACCCTGATAGAAGCCTCCACTCACCAGCCTTTGGATTGTATAGTCTAAATCTGGAACCAAATCCTCTACTATGCATGGTGCATTTCCCCCAAGCTCCATCACAACCTACCCAAAATTTCCATTTAACTCATGTCAAATGACAATGCATACAATCAAATGCAAACCAAATTACCTATCTGAACAAGCATTAAAACTGAAGTAGGCTTATCCAAACATCACACATGGTCTATGACCACAAGATCATAGAAAGCAGTTCTATAAGTGCAAACCTAGTTTTCAGCTGAATTTCAGAAAGGACAAAGGATGAATGCTGACAAACCTTCTTCTTTCCAGCACGGGCTTTCATTCCCCAGCCAGCCATCCCGGAGCCAGTGAAGGTTAGCAGCTTGAATCGCTCGTCAACAGTGAACATATCAGCATCCTGCCGTGAGACTGGCAGAATAGAAAAGGCTCCCTTTGGCAGCAATTCACAAGCCTCCAATATTTCTCCCAATACAAGGGCAGAGAGGGGTGTGCGGCTACTAGGCTTCAAAACAAACGTACACCCCACTGCCAAGGCTGGTGCCACTTTGTGTGCCACCAAATTAAGAGGAAAATTCCAGGGGCTCACCATAGAGACTGGCCCTATTGGGAACTTTCTCACAATACCCTGTTCATCAACTTTCAATACAGTTTCAGTACTTGGAGTCTGTTCAAAGACAGAGAGAAATGCAAATTATAACATGTGTAGCTGTAGTTAATATGTAGGAGAAATGGATGACTGATGAGCTTCAAATGTAAAAACATCACAGGACAAAAGGAGGTTTAGAACTAGCATAGAACAGAAAAACAATTCAGGTTGAGAAAAGAAATGTTGCATATGCCCACAGGGTATCCAAGGACACTGGCAAAAATTTGAGGCCTCAATCTAACAACCAGAATTCTCATTGAAAGGCCCAAGAATATAGTAATTCAATGCTCATCAAGAGAATCCATGGCACAGTCATGTATACAGTATACCTGCAGGCCCTTGTTGCGGGGGGAGATATCAAGAGGGAGATGCTCGCCATAAATGCGTGTGCTCTCCTCTGCAGCCACTTGGAATGTGTCAATAGAGCGAGTAACCTCCCCACGTGCATCTTTGATGGGTTTCCCACACTCCATTGTCAACAACTGTGCGATTTCCTCTGAGCGCCTTTTCAGCTCTGTCACCACCTACTCCATTCACTCTCATGTCAGATCCTTTAAACAATGTCCACCAGAGCTGCATCACCTGACTACTGCTCAAACAGATAGCTGATAGGGATGAGGCCCGACCAAATCTAGCATGCTCCAGTTCAGGAGCAATTCAAGAAAGAAATCCACTCAAGTTTCTGCCATGGGTTACTGAACGCATGCCAATCTGAAAAATGCTGAAACAGGCTAAAGATACAATTGGTAGCTAAGACTACTGATCAGCATTTGACTACTTGATACTTCAGAATGAGCAATTGCAAGTCTTCCATAAGAGGAAGACAGAAAGATTTGGTTAAACTTGTGGCAGCAATTGCAAATGTTTTGAGCCTCTCCTCAAGAGAACAAGTACAACTAACTCATAAAAAACCATCCATGATTCATGTGAGATAGCATACAAACCCCAAAACCTGGCACAGTTATGAGAATTGCCCTCAGAGGAAGGTTCAAGTGGTAGTTAGGAGGCAGGGAGAAGGAAAGGAACCTGCAACAGAATGGTCTTGCGCTCATATGATCCCAAGGCACCCATAGCTGGCTGAGCCTTCACTGCTGCATCAATTGCCTGATCTATGTCTTGATGTGTAGCCAACTGCACTTTTGCCTCTGTTCCATACACGGCCTATTTTAGCCGATTCAATCAAGATATATCACATCAATGAGCATCGTGAAACAAAAGCCCCGAGCAGCAGCAGTTCTAATCCGGCGCTAAAGAAAACCAAGACTGCTCTGAACCTCATAACGGCAAAATTGACGCGAACAATAGTCTGATGTTTGTTTGTTTGCCAGTCAAATGCGATCATTTTCCTGCCTACTGGGGAAAAAAAAAACACTCGACAAACCAGAACTAGCAAGTAAACTAGATCAAGAACTTCAACAAACGAGACCGCAGAAAACTCTGACTTGGAGATCAACAGATCGGAAGAAGCAAGCAAGCAATACCCCAGCCTTTGTACCAAAAACGAAGAAACAGAGCTCAACACCGGAATGTTTACCAACTACTCCCGTGTATTTGTTTGTAACATCCAGAAACTTGCGGGGAGATTCCACAGCCTTGTTGGCGATATACATTCGATACTCCCTGGGCGTCACATCGCGCGACGCTTCCTTCGCCTTGTTCTCCACATTCTGAATCCCCATCTGTTCCGCTAAGTAATTAGACTTTGTTCACAGCTCAGTATCAAAATTTCACGCAGCTGCTGTTGTCAATAACTCTTCTGATGATCAGCTGCCACCAGTTTGCTAGAAACCTGGTCGCAAAAACAAACACGAGCGCACGAGAACGAATTCGTGAAAGAAAAAAACCTTCAAGCTGACAAAAGTGTGCGAGCAACACGAACAAGAAGAATAAGAACGCGAGGAAGAGGAGGAGGAAGAAGACGACAGCCCTGTTTGCTGCCCGCTGCCCGCTGGTTCCTTGCATGCATGCTGTGAGCAAGCTGCCCAAGCGTGGCCGGCGACCGCAGGTCGCCCATTTGTAATCACACGTAAAATCCGGCGGATAAGACTGAACGTCAAGGTGCCTTCTTGAGAAGCATCCACATGTTCTCATCCAATTTCCATCATCTAACATCCATGATTCTGTTGCCGTTGACATCATTTGTCATCTAATAGAGAAACGTATCCTTCTAGGTATATATCTTTTTCGTTCTTTTCATCCCCAGTAACTTTTCCTTTCATTTCTTCCGTTACTATCTTCCCATTTTCTCTGTCTGCTGAGGAATGCTTTTTCTTCAGGATTTTTATTATGTAGCTCAAGTGACAATCATCCATATGAAGATGTAGAGAAAATGGCGATCATCCGTAGGAAGTTTTAGCCAAATCTGGCTTCAAACCAGATATGAAATAAAAATCTTTAATCAACCTTCTCTATTTACGGCTAAAAAATGAGAAATAAATATAAAAATCTGGCGATTTAAAACCCTCCACATCAATCCACTTCAATTTCGATTTATTTTTTTTAGTTTTCTAATTTCTCTTTTTGGCGAGACTTTGTGAGTTAAAAGAACAAAATGCTATTGAGTTTCTTGCCAATTTTTTCCATCCATGCGGCTGTTGTTACGTGTCGTTAATTTTGGCTTGCTTTTCCTACCAATGGCTAAAAGGTTAAAAAAAAGCAACAAGTAAAAAATTACTTAGCTGGAAAGAGGCAGCGGCGGCGGGTGCCTAAGGATAATCATGCCAAGTGTCAAGGCCCACTTTATAACACTTGCGTCCACATCGAGATGTCACGTCGATCGCTGAGACCCACTTTGTTATCGCTTAGGCGCTTTGGTTCTCACGTCGATCGCTCCGGCCGCTTGTTTTTTCGTCACCTCGATCACTAACGTTTTTCATCCACGCTGTGGGTCCCGACTGTGCCGTGGCCGGTGTGGGGCGCCCGTCCTCGCAAAACCGCCCAGCGATAAGATTCCTTTGTAACCCTTATGGGGTTATTTATTTATTTATGAGGTTCTCTCACAAGTTCCCAATTATGCCAACTTAAATTACTACTATAACAATCTTCCATGCAAACTTCCATAGGATTTATTTTTCTTGAGTCCATGTGGGTACCTTCTTGTATGGGTGTAATGTTTTAGATATATTAGTTTATTTTTAAAAAATGGGTACCCATGACCCAACCTAAGATTTTTAAAAAATTGACAAAATATTAAAATAATGATTTGCGTAGTGGTCGTCTAACATTGAAATTTTCAGTCTTGACTAAAAATCATGACTATGCATGATTTTATTTTCTAATGTTGTTTAGGGAACTTTATTGTTGATGGTTTGATGAACTTTGTTCACACATTGGAATGTCATGTAATGCAAGTAGGGAGACCCAAAAGTTTGATGGGTATAAGAAATGGACTTGTTTGTTCCACTAGATTAAACAATCCCAAGAATGTAGCCTCTTTGCATGTACCAAAAGCATAACAAATTGCACCTACACACAAAAAATTTACATCATTGGATGATATGAATAAACAAAGTTTTGAATTTGGTTGACATTTTGGGTTGCTTCAAACAAGCACATTAATCAATTGCAAGGTTGTTTTGTTCATGGCACTTTTACATTTAGCAATGAGAAGAGTAACCAATATAAACATCAATTGCTTTCACTAATAACCTAAAAGGTATTGCTAATATTGTAAATAATATTGTAATTTTAAAAAAATAAAATAAAAGGGGTTTGAACTTGAAATTGAATCCTTCAGGTTTTCTAGTAAAGAATAATTTGAAGTCATCAAATATTAAATTTATTTCTCTCCAAAATTAAAATGACTTTCACTAACTTTAAAAATGTTTTCATGTTAATTTTATATGTTGGAAACCTTTGGTTCATATGACATTGAACAATGTGAAGGTTACGACAAAAGCACATCAATGTTTCTTATCACATGCCACTTTATAAAACACATTATACTTTGCTCCACTTAAAATGTTCAATTGAAAGCATTTAAGTTACAAGGTGAGTCATGATGTCACAAGTTAATATTAATGTTTCATCAAAACAAATTGCACATGTAAGGTGATAAAAAATCATCACTAAGAATATTAACGTGTTGAAAAACATGTTGTAATGTACAACATATTTGATTCTGAAAATACATAAAATCATCTTTTAGAAACAAAATGAAAAAAAGTTAGAATAATAAAAAAATCTCAAATGAAATGTTTTGTATTTTACCAATTTAAAAGTTTGAACGTGCAGGGGTTATGCACCAAAACTATCACTAGACCTCAATTCACTCATCTTCAACAAGTGATCATTTGTTTTAAACATTTAAATCAAAGATTAAATGAGAGGTTGAAAGTTTTCAACTTTGGTTTGGGCAACATCCATCTAAGTACACATGGAGGGTTTTATAAATTTTGTGTTGAACATGGCAAATCACTTGATTCATAGTATGCATGTGCATTATTGTGAGGATGAAACTAATTCAATTGAAAACTATGGCATTTGAGCAAAACAAGATTTTATGTGGAAAAATGAGGATTGCTAGTATACTTTATTAATCTTACACATTGTTTCATAGATGGTTGCACCATGCCCCTTTGCAAGATTGTCAACAAGTAGTTTGATCATCCGCCAAAGTGCATTAGAAACCCATGGAGTTCTATGACATATTATAGGCAATTTATCTCCTAGTTAGTAACATAGATACAAACTTTAGGAATAAGTTGAGTCTTTAAGGTTTAATTTGTGATTAGGGTGAACTGCACAAAGTTTGAAATCACTAACATGCATGTGTCAAAAGTTCAAATAATTATTTATGATGAGGATAAAATGTACATATTTTTGTACATGTTATGAGCAATAACATTACATTAGTTGATTTTAATTGATGGGGATAAGTTGTACAAAAATATCATAAGGAAATCCAAATATTTAAAAAAATGAGATGAGATCTTTTAATCTTTGAATTGTTAAAAACAATGATTCCATATGCATAGTATTTAGAAAGGATTATAAATTCAATCAAAATTGAAAATGACCATATTATTTGTTAGACAAAAGGATGGTAAAGGGATGTGAAAGGGATATGATTATGCAACATGAATGTGTGATGAATAATGGGAATGATCAAGTTTTGGAGTGCATGCAAGTTGAGTTTATGGTTGCAATTTGTGTAAAAATACAATTTATTTGAATTGGGTGTATGCACCACAAGTATGGATCGAAAATAAGTTTTATGACTAGATATTGTAATTTATAACAAATTATAATGTGAACATGGATGTTAAGGTTTATTTTGTCATTTAATAGCAATTGAGGACATCCCTTTTTATAGGTTTGATCTTTATGAAGGAGTTCAAGAATACACCCAAAAAATTAACTTCACAAAAGATGATCTCAAAAAAGTTGACACACAAATTGAAGTTGAAGTCCATGATGTTTTATAATTTGCATTGGGCATAGCCTAAAATGAATTCCACCTTTTGAAGTCATATGGTGTATCATAATGTTGTTTGTATTAAGGTCAACAAAGAATTAAGCTTGAACATTTTGTGATCATGAAACAACTATTTATCTTTCTTGATTGGATCAATTTGTTTCAAAATTCTTTGATGAAACAAGAAATAATAAAAGAATTGAGATTTCTTTGAAAATCTTCCAAGAATGATTGTTTATAAGTGACTATTTGTCACATCAAAGTTGTAGAAAGGCATTTTCACCTTTTCCTCCTATCATTTTCACTTCCAAAACTTGAAATATTACTAGGTAGCTTCAACATATTATACAATAACAAATTATTATTTACATTCATAAGATTTTGATTATTTGTTTCCATGCATTCCATCATTGTTGAATATTCATTTGAAAGGAAGCTTTAATTGCACACATTCATTCATTTGATGAATAAAAATATATCTAGAGAAATTCTAAATATGTTAACAAATTTTAGAAAATGTTTTGTTATATTAAAAACCAAATTGAATTATGAAAGATAATGTAGCGTGTAAAATCATCATGTTACCAATCACCAACTTGTGTCATACAAATTGCAAATCTTGTCAATTATAATACACACTGTACAATTCCAAAGGAAAAACCCAAAAATTCAAATATGAAATGTTTCTTTTATTTCCAACTTCATATAAAAATAAAATCATGCTTTTGATATCACCAAGACCTCCATTTTGAAATGATCATAAAATGCATCACACCATATAGGCATCACATTTCAATTGCATAAAACTTAAGATGATGACATTTAATGTAATTTAAACTCAAACCAAATTCAGGATTCATCATGAACTCACATGGATTTCATCATGGACTCACATAAATTTCATCTTACTTTAAACCTTTAAACAATACATTATTTTCAAGTTTATATAATATTCTATCTAGTTCACCAATGTACAAATTACATTGAGATGATCAAAATTTTGGGACCCCAAATCATAGTGCTTTTGAGTTTTTTGATTTGATTAATATTTTGATTTGATAGGGGCCAATTCTCTCAACTCAATATCAATCCATTTTATGCATGGTATCTTTCCATATTTTTTATTAGCGCTGGTGATGATTAGATTTATGTTATTGTATTTAGAGTAATTGTTTTAATAAATGGAAATTTGAAATATAAATTTAAAAACCCAAATTGGACATTTTGAAAGTCTTAACTTGTAGATTTGACTTATGAACACTTTTTGGTTATTTGTAATTTGATTTCTAACTGACTTCTAATATTCTTTTTTTTAAAATTCAAAAAACATTTGCACCGTTTGAGTTATGAAAAAATTATGTATATTGACAATGATGTAAACTTGTCAAATTTTATTTCAACAAAACATAATAGGGAAAATAATGTAAACAATGAACAAAATTTTTTATTAGAGGAATGAACTAATTTCCTAAGTGCCATTTGTAGTCAACTATATTTTTACTTGTGTTGCTTTTAGATAGTAATGCATAATAATTAAATTTAAGGAGGAAGTAATTGGTGAGGAGTTGTCAAGCTAGCCCTAACCTTGGACTCAAAACTCACTCTTAGGAATGATAAATGATTATTATTTTTAGAACCAAGAGCAAGTTGAATGCTTGCATGGAACAAATAATAAGTTCGTGTTCAAATAAATAAACCAAAACATGGCAAGGGCCAAGGGGAAATGAAGCATTACAAACTAAAGAACATGTGAGAATTAATGGGAGGCATTCTGAAAAGCACCCCCCCATATGGACTCTTACTTAAAAAATTGGGAGTCCAAAGGAATTTTCAATTGAATAATTTTATTATTCTTATGGTGCATTCACACTTGATGTTAAGTCAGTGTAAAATGAAAATTTGGGTGGTATCCTAGGTGGCACTCATTGTTAAATGGGCAATGACTTAATGTTAAGTGCATGTTAGCTTAACATAATTTTTTCATGGTAAGTAGGTTTAAGTCCTCAACAACTAGCATGATGTTAGGGGATTCAACACTAGATTTCCTAACATCAAGTGTGAATGCACCTTTAAAAAGATTTCAAATAAAATTTACAACTTTTTTTTCACTTTCATGTCAAAATAAATTGTATGGTAATAATTACAAATGCTTATTGAACCAATTTCAAATATGAATAGCCAAACAGAATATCGATTATGTAAAACGTGACTTGAAAATAAAAATTGTCTTCAAATGGATAGTTAACTACAACAAAAGATGTCTCATAATGTCAAATGATTTCATTGGATTATAAGTGAACAAGACCTAGTAGGAAAGCAATGAATTCACTGATCTAGTGAACAAGGACTGTTTGACACAACATTTGAAAACTCTTGGTGACAACTTTAAGAAAACTAATTGGTTTAGTTTAGGGTAAGGCCTTAGGACAAGGGCATTACCAAAAGAAGGCCATGTGAGATGGCAGCTGAATGTGGTCATGCTTCTAATAATGCCCTGGTCCTAAGGCCTTACCCAATGCAAGATCTTATCACAACATTTAGATCAGTTTTGTTTTAAAACCTACCCTCACCTAGAAAATGTTTGGCAGGTCTTTATGTTTCTTGTGAGCTTAGTTTTAGTTTTCTAGGAGTAAGATCAAACCTTAACTTGATGCAAAGAGTGTTGAAAAAAAACAATTGGTGATGACAAGCGAAACATGAGAGAGAACAAGTCGTGACTCGTGTCATTAGCCATGCTTGCAGGAGGTGTTCAATTGTACATTATTTTGATGCTAATTTATGCCCAGGAAATATTCTTTCTCAGCTTGAGCCTTGGATTGCACACTGTTTCTTTCTATGCAAATCTTCAAGATGGCAGTTGATCCACTGAGAGTATACCTGAGACTGCACATGGTGATGTCTGGGATTGAGCATAACTTTTTGAGACAAGCTGCAAAAAGATGTGGATTTCAGAAGTAGTGTTGCATTGTTTTGCATTGTGTTCAGTGTGAGCATGGTTTTGTAGTGCTAAACTGAAATTCAATTGTTGAAGGACATGTTTGCCTACAATTCTAGATGTGCGTACTGCAAACTGAGTTTTCATTTGGAGAATTTTGTGAAGAGGAGAAGGCCATGGCTACAGTTGTCAGATTTGTTTCAACCCCATTCCCAGTCAGATGATTTTGCTAGTTTGATCCATGAAAATGTTTGTTGTCTTTGCTTGATGAGAGAAAATCCCCCATGATGAGATGCCTATGTTTTTGCAGCAACTCTGTTGGTTTCTGTATGCCAGAAAGAGAAACTTTGGTGGAAGTTATTTTCAGATCCTTCACAGTGGTGGGGATCATAGATCAGAGAAGGTAAGAAACATGATTGCTGTCAATCTTGTCAGCTTTCTTGGTGAGAGGAATGTATATATGAAGGGTTAATCTGAATTCTGGGCTTGTAGGCTAATGCAAGATAATATCCTGATTTCAAGCATAGGAAGATGAAGGAGACACTTTGGCTTGATGACCAAAGCAAACCCCCATAATTGGAAAGCAGAGGTGGCTGCTATAGCATGAGGTACAGTGCAACGTCTGAATGTTTTGTCATGGAATACAAGGCTTGCAAGTTATATGAGGACTGGCAAGCCTGAAAGGACAAAAGAGCTTTCTCAACAGATGCAAGAAGGCAGCATGATTCATAACAAGTTCACTTATATGGTCAAGTGCTCAATGCATGTGTGAGTACTGGAAGGGGGCAGGCATATTGATATTCAGATCATGCAGAATGGTGTCTATGTGGGTAATAACAGCATCATTGACATGCATGCCAAGTGTGCGAGCATGGAAGATACTTGTAGAATGTTCAACACGATGCCCAAATGTGATGTACTGACTTGGACTGCCATGATCATGGGACATCTGCAATGGCATTGGAACTATTTGAGCAAATAAAACAGGAAGGAGTCACAGAGCCAGATGTTGTCTCTTGGAGGGCCATGATTTTGGGGCATCCAAAATGTGTGTAAGGACGGAATGCTCTGGGACTGTTTCATCAAATGCAATGGGAAGGGGTGGCCTGGACAGACCATGTCACTTTTGTTGTGGTTTTGCACTTACTGAGGGTAAGCTTGCTCATGAACAGATCATTCAAAGTAGTTATGACTCCAATTTCTTTGTGGGCAGAAGCCTTCTCAGCATGTATTCTAAGTGAGGGAGCATGGAGGATGCTACATAAGGTATTTTGAACGGATGTGTCATGAAGGGGGAGAGATTTATCAAGTCACTTTTGGTTTTTTGGTCTGTCTGCTTGTACCTCATGCAGGCCTAATAGATGAAGTCCTAGGCTACTTTGATACCGAGGGTAAACATTTTATGTTGTTTCTGCAAGAGGGGAGCATCAGAGCATCTCCAATGGTGCTCTGTACGTAACTCTAGATAGTAAAATTAAATGTCTAAGTTTAGCTGTGTTTTTTTGGCAACCCCACCAATAAAACTGAAAACTGGAACTACATATACATGGGGGAATACTAATAGCAAACCACCTAGACCAATCATTGTGATCGACCAATCAGAAATACTGAGTTGCAGTCATGTGCAATTTATTACACTCTTTTTGGGAGGTACACAAGTGTGTTGTGCCTTTTACCGGCCATGGCAAGTTGCACGAATTTGGTGCAGAAAAACCAGTTTCCTGAGGTAAACCGGCACATTATGACTTTTTCGCAATAAATTTTACTGTCTGGAGTCACATACTGAGCACCTTTGGAGATGCTCTTACACCTGCATGCTTGATCTCCTTGGGTGTGTCGGCCATCTGCAAGAGGCAGAGAATTTCATCAATACACTGTCCTCTGAGCCAATTGCTTCTGCCCGAAAGGCCTTACTTGGTAGGTAAAGATTCAGTATTTTTTTTTGTTTTTGAAATGACAAATAAAAAAACTGGAACTTCCGAAATATGGAAGGCTGTGCTAGTTCCTAAGTGAGGTAAGTTAGATAATATTAGTGAGTAAAAAGTCAAATAGGTAAGAGACATGCTGAGGAGCGACCTGAAAATACAAAGGGAAAAAAAATGACAAGTCTTTACCAAAAAAAAAGTAAAACACCCACATAAACAAACATTTCACTTTTCAAAACACCTTACCCTTCTATAGAGGAAAATTTCTATTGATTAAGCCCTGCATATACACTAAGAAAATTTGCCAGTTCTTTACAAAAAGAAAATATGGTACTGATGGGAAGATAGTAAGGTAATAGAATGAACATTAAATATTGTATACTATATCTATATAGGGCTGATAATTGGCACTTCTTTGCTGAATATTTATTTATTTTAGAAATCATATTAATTTACAATTCAACATTATACTAAATAATGACGCTATTGTGCTGGAGAGCTTGATTCACAGTTTTTACATGGCAGACACGTTTTTTTCAATTTCTTTGGCAATTACAAAAATAATTGATTAGTGCCTAAATACCATAGTAGGTACTAGGCTAGAGTGGCCTATGCCATTGGCCTCCATGTGAACTCTAAATTTGTTATTTTCCACTGAACTTCCAACGACAAAAACTGGTGTGGATTGTGTCACTAGCCCAAGTGTGAACATGATAATGTAATTGCTCCAAGTGTGAACAATTCTAACTATAGCCCAATTGTGAAAAAGATTATTATAAATATAAAATTAATAATTGCAAATGATGAAAAATATTCTAAATTCAATATCTCCCTCTACCTATTGTCTAAAAGTTAAAAAATCATCCCCATAAAATCCCATTCATCAAAGGCTTTCCAACAATATTAACAGTCCTTCCCAATTTTCTAAAAACATTTTAGGTATGATCTTATGGAATTTTTAATTCAATGATATTGTTCAATTTTCAATAACTCTTGCATCATAGGTCTAAATATTATGAAACCACGTCAGTGTGCCCCTACTCAATGAAGGCTTCCAAGGTTTACCAAGTGTGGTGGTCGACAATGTGGTTTAGGAGATTTAAATACGAAAACCCAAAGAAAACAAATAAACTTTATTATTATTATTTTTCATGTATTTTTAATAAACTACCTTCCGCAATAAATAGATGCCCTTAGGTTTTCCTCCCTCTCCAATGAGCTGTATGAAAATATTTGAGCTTGAGTTCAAGAATAGTCATCTAGACTAGAATTGCATATTAATAAATTTCTCCATAAAGTATACCTTATTAGGTAGACAAGTTTGGGTGCCAATTTTGTCCTTAATTTCCCATTCTATGTGAATCAATTATAAATTGTCTATTAAGGTATCCAAATTAAGCACCAAACAACTACAATTAAAATCTAATTCTAAAAATTGTGGAAAGGAGTTTCGCTTCTTGTGAAATAATAATGACAAGGTACATGTTGTTGTCAAAGATAACAGAGGCGAGGCATAAATGCCGGCTGTTAGGTTTTTTTTTTGTGGACTATAATTAAAATTGGGAGTCAGATTCCTTTTTGACCACTTTTGGAGCAAATTTAGTAGTTTCACTCCCCATTTTTTCATTGTGTGGAAAATTTTCTCACTTTTGTCGTTTGATTCTTTGATTTTGGTGAAACTAGTTTTTCTAGTATACAATTTGTGGGAATTCACAAATAATTTTAAGATTAAAAAGAATTTTTTTTCACTTAAACCTTATGTTGAATTTATATAATCATATTTAAAATAATATCAAATTAGATGAAAACATATGTCAATTATCATCCAGTTGCTTTATTAAATTTATAAAAATCCAATTATAAAAAAAGAAACAAAAATTTTAAAAAATTAAATATATATTTAAAATGATTAATTAATATTTGTTCAAATGTATTTTTTCATTAAAATTTTTAATGATTTATAGATATGTACTAAGTTAACATATGAAGATCATCATATATTTGAACAAGTCATTAAAGAAAAAAAAACTTAATTTCTTTTGCTAGAACCTACTTAATATACGTACTTGAAACAAAAAAAAACCCACACTCAAAAGTTATTTGTATTTTTAAATTTCAAAGTTATGTTTAATGATCTATTTGAATAGAAATCTACAAACTTTTCAACATAATTTGGATGTCAAATTGGATAAACACATTAATTGTTCTAGCTGCGATATTGTTATTCAAGTCAAGGAAAACTTTAGTTTTGAATCAAATTTGTCCCTTGTTGAAGTCAGAGAAATAAAAACCTTCAATAATAACAAAGCCAAAAAAATATTCATGGCATTTCCAAGTCCATCTTTGGTCACACTATATTTTAAGGTTTTCAAAAAAAAGTTTGTAGTTTTCTTGAAGTTCTTTATATGTAATTGATTTCTTGCATAACAATTCCCCTTATCACAAGCACAATTAAACACCAGGAATATAACATTTCCTAACCTAGCCATGATCACCAAAATTACAAAAGGCTTGGTAGTACTTCTTCTCATCTTTTTCTCATCAACAGATTACTTGCAAATGGGATTGAAGTCCTTGATTTGTAATTTAGTCCAATTAGTATTAACTAGTAACTCCCATGATAAATTCTACTTAAGCATCACACTACATCCTAAATAAGCTTGATTTAGTTCATTCATATTTCAACTTAAATACGTCATGTAAAAAATGTGTAATAAATTTTATATTTTTGCACACTTCAAGGGTGAAAACATGGTAAATTAGTTCAAAAAACTATCCCACCTAAAATATAATTTTTAAATATGAAAACTTTCAACATAAACATTCAAAAAATAATTCAACTCATTTTTAAATGTCATTATGAAAATATCTATGTCTCCATTATTAGATAAATATAAAATTTGAAAATTTCTAATATAATAAAAATAAGTAGTAAGTACACTTTAAATTGATTGGTGATTTTTAAAAAAATATTTTAATATTAATCCAGTTTGATGAATTTTGATATTAATAATAAAAAATGAAAATTTACATGTGCATTTTAATGCACCATTAACTTGAAATTTTTAAAAAACTAATTAAAAATAAATTATGATCTTTGCTTGTATTTCAATAAATTTTCTTTATACCGATTTGAAACATGTGATTATTAAATATAATTATTAAAAAAATCTAAAAAGATGTTCATATTAAATATTGTGTTAAATAATGTTTTTAAATTCAATATATCAAAGCTTATTTACAACTATTTTATGACTATTTTTCATTTATGCTATAACTAAGATAAGCAATCTAATTTACTATGCTTCAACCCTCAAATTGTATAGGTTGCATAGTTCAAATCCATTCCATGGAAAGAAAATAACTACTTTAACATATATTGTTTCAAATGTTATAAATCTTGGAGGCTTCCAGTGCATAAGTACTAGGATATTATATGCATTTCAGATAATACAAATGAATAATTGTCATTTCAAACACCCTAGATTCAGAGGTTGAATTTAATTCTTCATGATCACTAATATATGAATTGATTTAGATTATCCACATTATTATAGAATGTGGATACAATTCACCGGTCCTTGTTCACTAGACCAATGAATTCATTATTTTTCAACTAGTCTTTCTTTGTTAAGACCAATGAATTCCATACTTTCCAAGTAGCCCTAGTTTACTAACATTAGTGAATTCACTAGTTTACTAACTTTAGTGAATTCACTTCAAATCTAGTGAAATCACTTAACATACACATACAGGGACAAAATTTTATTGTAATACCAATTTAAAAACTTTCTATATACTTTACTTTTGCCCATATGAAAAAAAAGATCTTGCACAATAAAATACTACCCAGCTTGACTGGGTCAGATCAAAAATATAATTAAATGGCTTTAGTTTATGCACTAGTGTACTTTGCAGCAAGTCCTAGAAGAATCTCGTGAAGCTCGTCTGTTGCAGAAAACATAGGGGTGTGATCAGCTTGTACCTCCACCACTTCAGTTTGGGGACATGCGTTTATGATGTACTCTTGAGATAAAGGAGGTAAGCATTGGTCAATGGAAGTCTTGATATACACGGATGGAATTGTTCCATGCTTCTCCTTTGTATAGTGCACCACTGTGGAAAATTGTATCTTGAAAGATACTGGTCTGCACATGATTTGTGCTAGTACCAAATCCTGTGAATCATATGACCAGATCAACCATCCATATGCAGGTCCAAACGTCCAGAGAAAAATTGACCAGAATTTCAAAAAGTGTTTGCAATTCTTCAAAAGCATTCAGATCAGTGCAGGATTGATCATGAAATTACTGCAGACCTAGACCTGACCGATTACATAAAGTTGTGGTTCCGAATTATATTGATCAACAGAACAAGTGAACTCATGACCTGCAGCTGGATATGAAAATTAGGAAGGCTCAGTACCGCAGATGGTGTTGTGGGTGAACTGTAAAAAACTTCCTGCAGGTTTGCCTTGTCGATGGTGACTGTGGTGGGAGGATTTTCAGGCCCGTTGCCGAAAATCGGCCTTGCAAATTTCAGGAATGGACCAATTACCGGGAATAACTGAAGAGACAAACCACGACAGGCATCCCATAATATTAATAAGCTGCAATTGCACTGTTAGATGTTAAGTAAACTCGAGTATAGTTTCTGAAGATTCACTCATGCAGCTGGGAAGAACTAGATCACACTATTCTATTGTCAAGCTGAGAGTCTCTTTCCATTAGTGTGCTGTGATCACACTAGCCTAGCGGAAAGCCATTGAAATAGGGCCTTGTTTCTTGCTGCAGGGACGGTCACTTTCCATTGGAGAGCTGCAACAACTGTGGTGAAAAATATGTAATTAATCGTGTTAGGAACTCTGGAAACACATGTTTTCATAAAGAAAAGGACAGATGTTGACCATTGTATGGTAAGTCGCAGTTTGACTCAGACCTCCTACAGTTGGTCAATACTTGACCGGTAGAGCTGTGAGATGGCTGTGAGCACAACTACTTGAAAAAAGATAATGGAAAGCTACTGTGATCACAACAGCCTAATGGAAAGATGTCCATGAACAGCGTCGGAGTCTCG
>Ga0209611_10000260_pt1 | contig 71052 bp, 51 predicted proteins | sample S1TSphgellanicum_3_FD_187693 | JGI IMG/M metagenome (GOLD analysis project Ga0209611, IMG submission 187693) | Host-associated microbial communities from peat moss isolated from Minnesota, USA - S1T2_Fc - Sphagnum magellanicum MG (SPAdes) (version 2) | ecosystem: Host-associated > Plants > Peat...
GTATTCCTGTGACATCGCTAACCACAGTGGTTAGCTATGTCACTAACCATCTACATGTATTGACTTACCTTGTAGCAACTAAGTGCCTTTCCTACTTACCTACTAACTTAGTAACCACTTACATTATGTACCAACCTACCTATGATACGTACCCACTTACATCAATAGTTAGCGGAAGTAGTTTGCAAGATAGGATGAACCACATCTGAGTCCTAATGAGTTTCCAATGGACAGTGCATTGGTGGATGCTGAGTCACGTACTTGAAAAGTAAGGGAAGCATTAGGTTAGGTTTTTTAGCCTATGTTAGGAACGGTTCTTCTAACCCCTAAATGCCTGATAAGCCAGATATTTAAAAAATGGAAAAAAAAAAACTCCATGCACCAAGCAGAATTCCTTTTGTCTTTTTTCAATTATTTTTGGTCCATGTGGAGTGTGATAATGGGCCCCAAATGGCATGCTGACCACATAATTCCATGTCAATGTTTGGATGAAAAATAAGGCATGCAACCATGTCAAAAGGAGGGGTGTGATGGAGAACAAGGGGATTTCACTCTGAAGCCAACAGGGATGAGTCACCCAAGCGCGTCAAGGATAGTGTAAGGAGAGGTTGCAATTATATTTGGGAGGGACAGGTAGGCAACAGTTATTATGGCTATTCCACCTACAATTAGTTGATTTTGTTTTTGTGAAATGTATCAGTCCATATGGGCCTTTACGAAGCTTTCATAGTTTGAAAATTTGAACAATTGTATGGATTAGTCGACCTTCAACAGGTGCTGCTGTTTAGGGACTAAACATGTAAAGCAGTTGGCCTTTTTTCTGCTTTGTTATGAAGGTTATGTTGTGAGAGTTTCTTCTCAAGGAAAGATTGAGTTATGCTATTATGAGGAACATTGTGTTGTGAGAAGTTCCTTTGAAAGATTAGGTTATGCTATTATAAGAGACATTGTGTTATGAGAGGTTAGGTTCTATTGTTTAGGGTAAACCTCCAAGGTGGGGCATTCTTAAATTAAGGGGCCTAGGGTGAGGCAATTGCTGTCCTCCCTGCATTTTGGGTATGTCCACCACCTTGGGGCTTTACCATTGTAAAGCACGAGGTGAAGGTTATCGTGAATTTAAATGTAGCTAGATCACAAGGAATAGATCATATGTTAATGATGGATTTTTATGTATGTGATTAGTTTATGTATGTTCACAACAATGTTTAAATTTTAAATTTGTGATATTGCATCAATGGTGAACATCCCAAGAAAGATTTAGTATTAAATGATGACACGTAAAGAATAATGCAACTACTCCTTAAGAGTGGGATAGGTCTTAGTGTAAGATAATGCTTAAGGAGGCAACCTTCTTGAAGTAAGAACAAATGGTAGTATAGAAGGAGTTCACATTCGGAACATCACATCTGAAGGTGTTAGCCCATGTGATGACTTAGTAAACAAAACAAATTCATTTTTTTCACACGATTCTTGTCAGATATCATGACAAGAGAGGAAAAAAGAGACATTGGGCATTTCACATTTTGATGTATGCAACTGGAGTTCAAATCAAATCAAAAAAATTAATTTGATTCAAATAAATTGAGTGAAATTCAAATTAGGTTGAATTGAACTTAGATTCAATTTTTAAAAAATAGGATGCAAATTGGTCCAAAAGGTATTGAAAATCTATCTGTTACTGCCGTCATCTATGATTATGACATTGAAAAAGAAACAACTTTCAAAAGACACAAATCCAAAAAACCACCTTTACATAATCTTTTGTATGATCCACAACATTCCACTTGGAATTATCAATTAAGAAAACCATACAAAAGATCCCCCCTCTACCAACTCTGAGTTTCTCATCACTGAAATTAAATAAACATTAAATAAAATATTCATTATCAACTTTCAAATCACTCATAATTTCACTCTAAAATATATATAATTATGGTACATCACGAAAGAAAAAGTGTTACACCATTATAGTACAACAATAGTAGATTTATAATCTAAAAATCTGTGCTTAAATCTTATTTAGTTTTACATCTGTTTGCATAAACTCTATTTCCTTTTGAAAACATATGAACGGTCAAGAAAATGAGTGTTATGCCATAATAAAATATTTTTAATGCCATTATAAAGCATCAAAACTTAGTGTGGTGCTTATCGGCTTACCCTCCAGTGTGCCACACATACTACAGATCTGGAATATCACTTCTTATCCTTGGAACTCCATGTGAGATTTTCCTCATTCCTTACCCAAACTGAGCGATTTTTGTGTCATTGGACATGCAACCTGGAGGGCTACAAATGTTCTTTGAGCGTCAGAAGTGAATTGAAGGAGCAACACAGAAAACACAAGAAAAGGATGAGTGATAGTTTGCTTCAAAATAAGATTTTAAACAGCTCTAGACCCCTCGCTAGTTCCAACTCCATATCTTCATCATTTTGAGTTCATTTTGAGTGATTTAAAACCTGATGGGTGCACCAATTAAAGCTTTACAAAACCTCTTTCTATTCCAAAGGCAAAGATGCAATGATACAAGATTTTAAGCTTGTAATCCTAATTCGTTTTAATTCACTGAACACTGAACCCTCTTACACCAAACACCCCAAATCTTTTCGATTCCTTTATCAAATGGAAAAATTCTTGGGATGTTAGAAGTGCTAGGTGAAGGGGTACAAACGCTATTGGAGCTTCAGAAGCAGAAAAACAATGTGTGAGGATTTGACCCTTTGAGTTCTTAAATGTCCACTCATCAAGATATGCAACCTGGACATCTTAAGTTCAAAAGAGTCCATTGCTTCAAGAGACAATTAGGAAAGAAACATTGTTTGCTTTAGAAACATTCGTCTTCCCAAGTAAGCATTTGAAGGCAAAGGATTATAGTATTTTAAAGTGCATCTTGAAGTTGGTTTTTCCCCATTGACTGTTTGATATGGTCAATGGTATGGTTTTCATACACACTCAAAAGAGTGTGATTCTGATTAGACATGGTTTCTTTTACCTTCTCAGATTACGTATTCACTTAGTGAGTTTTCAAGAACCTTGCAAGCCATTTCACCCACCAAGCAAGTCCAAAGCTGATGGAAGAAGATGCATTTCTGCCAAGCAATTTTTGGAAAATTGAAACATGCAAAGGAAACATCCCCCCCCCCATGGGCTGCAGTTTGAACATTTTTCAATAACATATGAGAACATTGAGAGAAATTGCACCTTTTCCACCATATGCCATTTGGTCAGAAATGCCCAGACATTACTCTCACGTGCAGACATAACTCTTCTTGATCATTGGCTTCTGGCTGACTCAGTAATGCACTTTAGAACGAGCTTGAATTTTACTTGTTCTGATAACCTCATCTTCCTGCACCCAGGCTGGAAAGCCCTAAACCTCACAGTGAAGTTGCTCAAGCCAAGCTGGGTTCTAGAACTGGAAGTAGCCTCATGGATTGTACAAGAACTGCACAACAAAAGCTGAGATACACTTCTGAGTAGATCATTTTCCAGCCTGTAGATAAGTGAAGCATGCCTCTTTCAAAAATCCTCTTCCAAGACAAATGTCCACAGTAAAAGGCCATATAGTGATACAAATCCCAGAACATTGTAGATCCTGTTGGTGTTGCATCATAAATCCAACTATTGGAAGTTCACATCATTGCAGTTGACAATGCACAAAAAATAAGACAAGTTGATGAGAATAGAATCAAGTCAGCAAGTCATCATACCACTTTTGTCATTGTTCACAAGAACTATCACCTCCAAATGTCACTAGCAATTCAAGTAAATACCTCTGAATTGTTGGCAGAATGTCTGTTCCAATAGTCTTAAAAGAACATATTTTATAGAGAGACCAAGTACATGTCTCCTTGGATAACATCTCAGCATATCTATGTGTGGGACAAAATACCAAGGTCATAACTTGGTTGATTTGTGGAGGTCCTCCTACAGTTGGATTTCATTAGGAGAATGCCAACGCTTCCTCTAAACATAAGAGTGCAAAGGTCTTCCACTGTACACAGAAGCTGTTGAATAGCAAAAGCTCCATACCTTAAATCATGAAGCTCAATACTCAAGCAAGGGGCAAACCTCCCTGGGAATCTATAATGCTCATGATGACCCTGCTGCTGGTTGGGTTACACATTGAGTAGGCTGATACCCTTTAAACACCCTTGTTTTGAAGCTGGTTATAGTGATGAATATCAAGTTTTGTAAAGAAACAGATAACATCAAGAATGATTAATTTGCACACCAAATTTAGTGAAACTTAATATGCAATTTGTGGAAGAAGCGTTGTAAAAACCTATGCCGCCGGGAAGAGAGGAAGTCGTGGAAAAAACCACGCTGCAGGGAAGAGGGTGTTTTTCCCACATGTGTGATATCAGGTAAGTGCTTCTGAATATGCTTATGGAAGGCACACACAGCCCCTTCAACACCATCTTCGTTTTCCATTTCTCTTGCAAGTTCCACTGCTTTCCTTTTCACCTGCACAGATTTGAACAGGTCACTTAAGAGATACCCATCAAAATGCATCTAGAGATAACCACTCCAGCAATTACTCAGCACCTGCTAAACATGGAGATCTACTCAGGTTCTGCTGAATCATCCTCAGATCTACAGATGACCTTTAAAAGTTGTGTAAGTGGAAGGGACAAAAGCATGCTCCAAGACAGGTAAACCCTAAGCTCAAATGAAAAATAAGATAAAAGGAGGAAAAGCACATGGCCTGGAATTCCAAAGACACATGAACTTTCAGGATCTTTGCTGGTTGACGAACTTTTGCTCACCTCAGGGTCCAGCATAAACTCAATGGCACTGATGAGCTTATCCAGAGTAACATGGGAAACAGGAATTGGCGGTGGTCCCACACCCTTCTCACTAACACGCTCACCCCAGAATGGCTGATCACCAAAGAATGGAATGATTGTTGTAGGGCACTGCAATTGTAGACCCAAAATGTCAGCACTCTACAACATTGTTTTCATAGTCCAAAACCACACTAACAAAGAAAGCTTCATTACTGATGCCATTTTCATTGGGTTACTGCATCTCCCATGCAGTATGAATATTGTCGTCATTCAAATTATGAAGCTGTCTGATCTGGTTCCCATGCAGGCAATAAAACAATCTGGTTCCCACAGATTAGAGCTGACATCTTTAACAACTAGATGACAACTGAATGACATTTGGCACTGGCAGCATCTTAACAGCATCTTAAGAACAATTAAATTCAGCACTGGAGAGGGTGAAGGGGTATGGTGTGGTATATGAAAGTGTAAAAGAAAGGATTAACATTCTGCTCAGGGAAAGGAGAGTACCGCAGCCTTCAGACCTGCAGCTGTTGTGCCTGCCCCACCATGATGAATCTGCAAACGCATTCAGACACAATCACCATTAGGTCACAATCAAAGAGATGATCAAATGTCAAAAGCCAATCTCCACAAGCAGGTCTGAATGAAATGTGTAAAGATGCTTTCCAGATCAGCATGTGTGTAGATCTTCTGCTGAGGCACAGCCATATACTACTAAACAAGAGGATTCCTACTCTATCCCAAGTATCACAATAAATTGGAAGACTAACCACAGCAGCACACTGAGGAAATAGCCAGTCGTGGGGGCAGTCAGAGACTAGGTACACAAAGTCTGGGGTTACGGGCACTGCACAGACATAAATAAGAGAGCCAAAGTGAACACAACCTTATCATGAGAGTTCTTACTAAGGTCTCAGAATTCCAGAATGATATCATGCAACAGGACAGAATCCTCAAACTAACAATCAATATCCCACAATCTCAAAGGTATAGGTGACACAATGAACCATGCAAGGTACACCAACCATTTCTCAGTGTGGTATATGAATAAAAATAGGACAACTGCAGAAAGAGATTACATACTGTTGCCAATTTCACCCCAGCCCTTGCCAATAATACCACGCTGCCCCGTCTTTTCAAGAGCTTCAACGATGATCTTCGTCATGCCTTCTGGATCTTTAATAGGCTTTTGCAGCATTTATCCACCCAGCATGCCAGCAGAAAAATCTCTGATCAGACTCAAGGGCATGGCATCCAATAAAGAACTAGAATCATACTGTGGCAAGCTGTCATAATCACAGCACTAAGCATAATTTCTACTCTACTTTTCACAGGATTCAGGTGTAAATATACTGCACAAAGAACCAACCAATGATGCTGCTTTCAAGACCAGTTATACATTTCGCATCCAATCAGCATGTTTTAGACTACACCTACTTATCACACAAAACAGCCAGCAAGAAACAATCACATACATCTATGAGTTTGCATAGAGATCTCCACAACAACACTTTGAAGGTTACCCCGACAAAGAGTGCAGTCATAAACTTGTGAGAGTTGCTCACAAGTGTAGACCTTCAGCTTTATCATGGATACCACTGATGAGCTGCATGACTACCACTGACTTCATCACCTCCTGATGGCAGGTGTAGATAAGTACATAAAAATCTGCCTAAGGAAAACATTCATAGTAGAATTTGCTATGACAAGAGCATCGTCTCAGTTTTGTCATAGTTTAATCCAACCTTCCTGTGATGGGATTTTCAATGCAAAGACATCCTGCAATTTGGTTGGCTGGCAATTTGGAAGTAGAAAGATACTCACAAGGCTGCCAAAGCCAATATAGATAGGTGGCTTCCCAGCTCCTAACCATTTAACCATATCGTCTGGAGGCTTGTAACCTTTTGCTAGGTTCAGAAAACAGAACCCTACCACATCCACCAGGGGTCCCCAATCTGCAAAAATCAGACGTATATTTTTCAGCTACTCTACATCTCTCTCAGAGCCTCATCTCCAAGCAGTTCTTCTCAAATTCCCTCTCTCTGTGTACTATAATCATGCTTCAGTCTGGTTCCGAGCTGCTATCTGAGCTGTAGTCAGAATTTTCTGCTCAACTCATCTCTACCCTGTTAAAAACCTTCAATGGTGCTCCTTCCAGGATAGATCAAAAAAAAATTGGTAGCAAGCATTAACTTATCAGTCAACTATATCACTGTCACATCTAGAGGAAGGCCAAATCCACACCTTTGGGCTTTGGCACAAGGTGTGGACTCCAGATGTATGCTGTTGGCAGTTGATTAATAGAGCCTTGTGAACCACTCAAGTAGTTGATGGGACGCAGCTTTAGCTGTTTCTTCCGGTATCCATTGATGATGTCTCGTATGCCAAACCAGATCAGCGAGTCCACCACTTGGTATGATAGCTGATGAACAGACAACTTTTTAAATCATGTAAAAACAATGCCTGTAACATGGTTCCAAGAGTATATCTGCATAGACAGATATATACAGTGCAATGTTCATGGGAACCCTGAATGAATAACCCCAGAAGACTTTGGGTTTGGAGCACAGGTAAAGTGTTGAGGAATGAAAGTAAATGACCATCCCCAAAGCAAATAGACAACAATCAAATTGCAGTGAAACCATCATAAGAAGCATGACAAAGGCAGGTAGTCTCATTTACTCGATAGCCAGCTTGCTGCTTAACACGGGACAATGGATGTGGAAATGCACTGGTTGGCCTGCACATGCCAGAAATATATCCATGAGATTGCAGAGAAATCTCCACTACAACACTTTCATGGTAGGATGACAATGTGCATGCTGGAATAGTACATCACACAAGAGGACTCCTTGCTAAGCTGGACTCAGACAATCTTGGCAAATTTGCATATGCTACTATGAGGACATCTCAAGTGGAAGTGCATTAACAGAACACTTATTGCTCAAAGTTGAATACAAATCAGATGATCAATTCACAATTTGCTAATTAGTACCATCAAAAACCTGACTTTTAACATGAACTGAGGATTGTTCAGAATTGAGAGGTCCAACAAGAACAACATCCTCAGACATTCAACAAGTCTCAAGCTTTCCCATAGTATATGACAATGGTGAGAAAACATACGTCCAAGGCATTGTGAAAAGTATGTGCAATGGCAACTTGAGATATTCTGCCACATGTACATGTCCTGTTGAAAAACAGCCAGCAGAGTACATCAGAAAACAAAAGTCAGGAGCCAAGTTAAGAGAAGCACTATCTTTGTTTAGGCCCATGGGTCCAATAAAAAATGTGTGCAAAAACCTCATAACCAAAAAAATTCCTAGGGGTTTGCAAGACAAAGGAGCATGAGAGAAAACTAACACAAATAACCAGACCTGAAAGGGAGAGGGTGAGTACAAGGAAGCAGGACCCTTTGCACCAATTCAAAAGGAATTTCTCTCCATGTAGGGGAATATGTGGGAACTTCAGCAAAGAAGCAAGTCACCTAATAGTCTAGAAAACAACAATAGAAGCTACTGTCTTTACCATACGCTGGAGGGTTTGCAATTATTGCATGAGGATGGAACGGAAGACCAGAATCCAGGTCCGGTTCAGTACAAGCAGGCAATAAAGAGTAAACAATTGACTTTATTTGCTTTCTTTGTGTTGCAATTTCAGAGTGTCCAGATGGCAGAAAACCCTTATTCTTCACCATATCTGTCAACAACCACACATGAAGCATCTTACTGAAACAATATGAATGTGCCAAACTGAAAACAAAAAAGGTAACCCTGCAACAGTGACATTTTCCCCCTTCACTACTGCAATAGTTGAGTTTTAAGCACTGTAGCAAAGCAGTGCTATCTGCTGACTTCTGGACATACTTAAAGAACTAGCAAGAGTGCCTCATGACAAAAAGGTCAGTACAAAAGTAGACATACATCCAGCTAGAATTTTGGGATCGCCTCCTAGTGGATAAAACTCCAAGCCTTCTTTCCTTACAAAATCATGAAAGTTGGCATGTGATGCCAATCTCACTTGATGCCCATGCTCCTACACATACACAAGCCCTTCTTTGTAAGTAGAAGAACCAAGATCAAGGGATGGACAATTTTCACAGGATCAAATTTAACACATACTGGATTAGTGGCCTCTAGTGTTATCTACACTAATTGGATTCTTCCCAATGCTTAGAAGCAAGTTGTGTGCTGTAAAAATGAAACATCACTTCTGCACAGATACAGCAACCACATTTGTGGCATGTACACATCCTTGGGTACAATTGAACTTCTCACATATTATTTCACCCACTGAGTGAGAGACGAAGAGGATGGAGGGAAGGCAGGGCAGACTGAAACCTGCAATCTCTTCCCAATGGCAATAAAGGGCTGCACATCACCTCGAGTACCCACAATCAACATCACAATTTTGAGTGGAGGGATGTGCTGCAGCTCAATCTCATCATCTTCCTCTTCATCTTCAACCACCTCTGGCACATCTAGTTCTTTTTGTTCATCCATTGCAGCTGGTCCAAACAAATCTTCAGCTAGACGAGCAGTCTGTCCAACATCAAACTCCACTGCTCCATCTCCTTTGATGGTACCCAGCCTTCTCACAAGCTTTTCCTGTTACAAGACAATGAATTAAATAAAAACAAAGGTGATACAGCACTGCAGTCTTAACACAACATATGCAGCCTTCATCGTGCTACAAACATCTACAAAAGCATCAGTCTTGGTGCCTTTGTTGATGCTTGGTTTACAGTTGATGACATCTTATTGTTATTTGTTCTTGAATATTCAGCTGTCCACTGTTTACCTATTGAAACACAGCACATCACAACCACATCTGATGATAAAAGCATTGAACTCCTCTTCTCCAGAGGCATCCTAATGATCAGCTCTATATCAGATGGCAAGGGTGGCAGTTGATTAAAATATGAAAGGTGTAGGAAAGGGAAACCTTTTTCCGATCTAAAGCCTTGGCCTGTGCTATAATACGAACATTCACATTGTTTATATTTGTCTTAGTTCTCCTCTTTTGAGTGGTGGACCGTGCTAAGCGGCCTTCATCGACATCTTGAGAGGAATTGCTTGGCATAGATTTTGTCCTCGCTGACACTCCAGCTGACAAAACACAGATCATATTGCACATATTGATTGTTGTAAGAATAAAATGAAAAGTCAAATGTTCAGTCCTCAACTGGTGCACAGTGCAGTAATTGAGTAGTGACAGAGAAAGACCTGCTGATAGGGAATTCTCACTTCTGTGGGCACTCTCTGCCTTTTGTGTCATTGGGGTACCCTCCTCTGTAAATGAAAGTTGCTCTTCTTTCTCCTCAGATAGTTTTGTTGAGACTGCAACAGATGGCATCCACACGGGCAGTGATTTTGTGGCCTGTATCAATCGGCCATCACTGAAATTTGTTACACCCTCCATATCAGTTTTGACCTTCAAGTCAAAAAGCTCTGACTTTGACATTTCAATGGCAGGAGTATCCTGTTGTTGCTGTGTTCTAGTTGCCATAGCTGGGAGCTGAGGTTCACTGTGCGTATAAGGTAGCTTTCCAGAGACATTTGACTTGGGACTTGAAGAGGGATTCTGAAGATCTTCAATCATTTGTTGCATATCACTGGAAATAGGAGGTGTGGCATCAGACTCAAGATCTACAGTGGAAGTCATATTGCACATATCTCCAAAGCCATCTCCACTCAAGGAATCAGGGACAACACCATTCCCATGGTCAGACCTGTACAAGTGTTCAAATATCCTTTGTCAGAAACTAGGATACATCCAGCCTCTACCAAGCAAATAACTCTGTCTCTTTTCTGCTGCCCACCAAGAATCAAACCTACTGTTTACCATGGTTGCCAAACAGACCTGGAAACAGAACCCTGTAAGGCTGTATTAGATTTGTGAAAGCCATTTTGAAGCTCACCATTCTCCTCATAGCTGTCACCCATCTCAGATTGAATCCCTTTACTCTGAAGAACTTCAGCTCCCAGATCTTTCCTATGTGTCAACATAATTCCATTGTTTTCCTCACTCTTCTCAGCAGTCATAACTTACTGAGATGGCAACGTAATCGGGCCCTGCTCACCAGAAGAAGTGCTGAGAAGACAGTTGAGCAATGTCCAATCAAGGTAGAGATTTACTTCTCTTCAAGGGATCAGAATCCCTTAAAGATGTAACATTTCAGCACTGCATGCTATGCTTGTCCACCTAAACTAACAATCTTGAGCTCTTATCCTGCAAGAACACAGCATTCCATCACATTTCACACACTCCTGACGATCAGAGCTTGCAAAACAGTTCTACTTTCTTGTAAAAAAACTGATATTCAAAAACTTGTATCCACAGGAGGGTTTAGGGTCTCATTCTTCACTGTAGACAATCTTCAGGGTGCTAGTATACTGCACTCAAGAATCTGAGCGGAGAGCAAGGCACAGCTGAAAAAACATACATACTCACAACTCCCTATAACCCACTATAACAGTACCAACACTTATATCTCACAAGTACCAGAACATCAATGCAATCTACTTGAGAGCAATGAAAAACTCTGATCTTATGAACATCATCTGGGTATATGGAAACAAAGGATCCATGCAGCTCTAATAATGATACAAATTTCACTGAATTGCAGCAAGCACCTCCTAATTGAAAAAGGAGGAAATCTGATAGGCAACACTTTCAGTCAAGAGTAAAAACTGTGCAATTTATGCTGTGGTCTAGTTTTGTATTGTCCCAATGCAAGAGAAACTCAGGCATAACTCTGTATCTTAAATAAACTAGCAGATTATAACAGCAATTGGTAATGACAAGTTTCTTTCTCCCATCCAAAACATGATCATCAATCTCCAAACACTTAACTTCAGAATTAATGAACCAGATTACTTCAGACTTTAGATAGCACCACACTGGTTCATCTCTTCAAGATTCCTCACACTCCATCCAAAGTACGATGGACTCAGAAAAAAATTCAAACCCTATTAAATCTCAAAATCACAAAATGTAAACTAAAGATTCCCATTGTGGATGCTACATCCCTGTTGAGTATGTCACATTTCTCACAGAAAACACTCCATCATCTCAATTTGTGTTATGCAAACCAGTCTGAACCTGCTTAAACACAGTTATGAACTGCATGTTTCAGCAACATGGAATTAGACTATAAATGCTGGAACACTCAGGATTTTGCACAAAACCTAAAATCCAGGTTACTGGAACTGGTGTTCAAATCCAGAGGACAATATAGACATTAAAAAATTGCAAAATTTTCATGTGCAAATACTTTTGTGGAAGGAAACTGAATCCATAATAAAGGAAGAACATGCCCTGAAACTTTGAAGTTCAAACCAAGTCTCCCTGAGAGGCTTCTTGACCATGAAGAGCCCCTGACCTTATACCTTTAGTAGCTGCATATCCACAGACCTGCTTCTTTAGGACCCCATCACTGACAAACCAAGCAAATGAATTCCTGTTATGGTGATAGATGTCTTGCCTAAGAGTTTCTAGACCAATCCTCAAGAATCAACTAAGCTTCTACACCAATCCTCAAGAAACAAACTAAGTTTCTACACCAGTTCGAAAGAATCTAACTTGGTTCCTACACCAATTCTCAAGAATCTAACTTAGTTCTGACAACAATTCTCAAGAATCAAACTCGCTTCACCAGCTACAGATGTCGGATATGGTTATCAATCTCCAGAGAAGGAAGGAGAGCTCCAGGATTACTTGAGAAAAATTGGAACACGAAAATACAGATCTTGAAAATCTTTCAGAGAGAGAAATCGAGCTGAAGAACTTGATGAAGCTACTAGCTTTCTAAGATTTTCCTAACAGAATTATCCTGCAGGTCCGCCATTTCTCAAACAACCAAGAGCAACAACGCACCTTAGACCTAGCAAAATGTTTGGTGAAGAAAACAGCATTCCAAGAACCAAATCCAAACATAAGTATGGAACTTGACTACTCTCTCGAGAATGCAATCACAAAGATTTCGACTCGACATTTTCCTTTTGCCAGTTTCAGAAGGAGAAAATACCTGAGTGCTAGCATCCGTGAGCCGGACAGATCAGGACGGTGTAACGTAAGGAAGTGGAAGAAAACCTCACCAAGAAAGAAACAAAACAAATCGTGTGAAAAGAAAACCCTGACTCCTCTCAAACAAAAATCGCAAATCCAAAAGTGAGGACCGGAAATACCACGCCTGCATAATCGAATTCCAAAAACCGACAGCAATGCTCGAAAACTGCTGAACTCGAAGATATCTCTGGAATCTCAGCACCACCGCGAGAGAACTTACTGGAAAATAAGAATCAACTGGTGACCGAGAAAATTCAAATAAATTTCGTACCTCATCCACAACGCTGTATTGAAGTCGTGCTGAAATTCTCCCGCGACCAAGAGCGATCCAGAATTCAAGAGAAACATACAAGCGCTTGTATGTCACGGTCAGTCGAGGCGAAGTTCGCAAGAGCTATGCGGAAGCGGAAGAGAGAGAGAGAGACGAGAGGAGGGAGTTCTTGACGAGAGTCGCTCGCCATGACCATCGCCCTTGCAAAAAAATTCTTCTCTTTTTTTATTTAATTACCAACCCGGTTACGCCTTTAATTGGCGAAACGGCGACTCCAGCCCGGCCCCCAGCGGAACAGCCACGTGTAGAATCTCGCATGATGTGCGGAAATGACATGTCAGAATCTTGCGCTTTAGAATTTCGTGAGCCAACACCGTTCCAGGTTCCGCGGAATGCCATCCTTTCGGATGGCTGACCTGACCCCAAAAAAACTACTTTAGTTTTCTGTCTCCCTCACCCCTCCCTTTGAAGTAAGAAGAAAAGGCCAAAAACACCAAGGTTTTTTTAAATTTTGTTTATTCTTTTTATTTCCTTTTCCCTTAAGATACCAGCTCAATGGGAACCAAAGACCTCTGCCCCAAAATTCTCAGCTCAGAAAAAAAAAATTAGAAAAAAACAAAAGAGCAACTATCCAATGTTTCCTTTTTCCAATTTTCTAATGTTGCGTCATTAGTGAGCATTCTAAGAAAGATTTAGTAGTAAATGGCAACAAGCTCTATGATAAACAGTAAAAAAAACATTGCTTTAAATAATGCTACCAAACCAAAAATCTAACTCCAAATGTGGTCAATTTTTGCCAAAAACAATTCAAATTTTGACTATTTTTCCCCCAAAAAATAAAATAGGAAATAGTGTAGTACCTTGACAGCTTTGTTGGCATAAATTATATTATACTTAGAAATGCTGAAATATTCAAATTTCTTTTTTTTTCTCAAAGAAAATAAATTAAATTTCTGTGAAGGAAAAAAGGAAGAATTTTTTTAGAATCTTCAGGAATATTCTATTTTTTTGAAATGAAATCTTCATAATTAATTAATTAATTAATTAATTATTCAGCAGACAAAAGTGCTGAAGATCCCCCTAGACTAGCCTGGTATATGACAGAAAATATTCTTATTTTTCACATTTGAGTGAAAAAAAATTAAGGGCTAATTTAAGAGAGATTCGGGCAGCTCCAATTATGGTGACTCGTCCACGGAACCATCCTTCCAAGACGAAAAGCTGTCCATCACATGAAGCTGTCCAGATGTCAGTGGTTTGTTTGATTGGATTCTACAAGTTGGAACCCTACTGAGAGAGTATATGCCAACAAGATGCAAAGTGTGTCAATACATTACTCACACACCAGCCTTTATTTCCTTTTTTTTTTTCCCCTGGCTATACATAGCCAAAAAGCTATATTAAAAATTTAAAAGTGCTAAATAATCAAGCACTTCTTGAGATTTTTCAATAGCCAAAATTTGATCAAAAAATTTAAGAACAACGGCTACATTTCTGCACATGAGTTCCAAGTACGTAACCAAACATATAGAAGGATTTTTTCTATTATTATTATTTTTTTAAAGTTTTACTTTCATAAGTATCTTGTTACCAAATTTGGCTATATCTTCTTATGGATCATCACCATTTTTGGCTACTTGACAAAATTGACAAACACAAAATGCTGTCACACACATAACATTTGTGAAGTGGTCTGTGGAGTCCATCCACTTGAGTAAATTATTGTTGGACCTGTACCAATTGCATGTGGCACTTCCTTTGTCGACAGACAGACAGTCATTAAGTGTAGCGTAAAGCCAGATGGCAAGAGGTGAAAATTGAGTGCAAGCATGGTTTGCAGCACTATTGCACACTAGTGTTTGCCCTACATTTGACTACAAATTTCTAAGAGGTTTTTTACTGGTGTTGGGCAACTTTCTGCTTTTATGAAGAACCTCCCAATTTCAATTTTATAAAAAAAATTTAAAGTGTCCCAATTTCAGTTCTAGTTTCACACATAAATAGATCCAGGAATCCAGTTTTGAACCAGTTCTTCAAAGAAATAAAATTTGGTTTAGGTTCTAGTTCAACTTTGAAAATCGAAACCAATTCTAGTCCAATTTGTCGTAACCTGAATTGGAACCAATGGTTCATTGCTGGTTAAACTCTGGTTAAATGTCAGCTTGCTTACTTTAATAACTTTTAGACCTATGTTGGAAAAGAATAATCGAAATTTTGGTTTTGATTTTGGTTTGAACAAAAGGTTAGTTCCACAGGTTGATTATTGTGTGAATTTCAGCAAAAGAGTGTCAATTCAGATCCAAATCACAATAAATTAAACATCTTGTTTAAGGCTCCAAACCAAGGAACTTGCCAAAACTCATTTAAACATTTTAGAGATCAACTCACAATACTGTTGGTCCGATTGTGAAAACTTCTCAAAACGTTCTTTCTAAGACCTGAGAATAGTAAGTGAATTAGCCATAATAAGAGTTGGCCAACTGTCCCTTCACAAATACATAACTGCAATCTGTGTTGTATAAAAGTTCCCAAAACTAGATGGAACTGACTTGGAGAGATGCATTTAGCCACATTATTTGAACTGCTTGATGAATCAATGGATCTTTTCTCAATGAATTATTGTAATCTATGGAAAATTTGTAATGCTTGATTACTCATAATAGAGTTTTCCTTAAAGTCACCCCATTTTCACCCTGCCTTTGGGCCTCCTTTCACCCCCTATCCCCTCTTTGAGCGAGGTCTGCAAAGTAAGGAAGTTTTATTAAATCTGGGTATGAAATGCTGAAACTCGGCATTTAATGCACAATGTTCGAGGTAACTATTGTAGAGGTAGGAGCAGTGAAAATATACGCAGCAGCAGTGGAGACGCTCAAGGAAAAAGGAACGAGAGGGTCAAAAGAGGATGAAACTCAGTTTATCACACAAAAATGGTGCATTTCTGAGTCTCACCCCCTCCCCCCCTTCCTTGAAGGCTAATGTACTTTTTTGCAGGTTCTTTTTGAATCTCACCCCCTTTCAGACCAAACTCAGGGTTTTGGTGCTGTGTCTTCCTGACTTTCCAGAAAACTCTAATAGAAGCACACCCATTACAAGCTTTTTGTTCCTTGAATGCATGATCACATGCAATGTATGCGCAGAAACATGCAATTAGTCTAGGTGCCCTAGTACCTTGGCCAGTTCGACACTAATTATATTATTTTCAGAAATGTTGAAATTTTTTTAATTACTTCTTCCAAATCAAACAACATTGTGAAGGATAATAGTGAATATTTAGGATTATTCCATTTGTTGAAATAAAATTTTCAAAATTAATTAATTAATCATTCAATGGACATGTGTTGAAATGGCCAAGGTACTACAGTAGTACACACATTATGCAATATATGCAGACAATTGGAATGCAAAGGTTAAACAGGAGGTTTGCACACTCAAGTATGACATTGAAGTGCAGAGTAAAGCAAGCCCTCGAGTGGGCACATTCTCGAAATAAAGGGCTTAGACAAGGTGATAGCTGAATGTGGATGCCCTGTGTTTTGGGAATAATGTGGACCACCTGCTGGTAGGCTTTACCTATTGTGAAGAAGCACAAGGCACACTTTGTCGTGAACCCAAGCAATACATATTTCAAGAGGTGTACGAGAAAGAGGATTTTTGCATGCACACCTTACTATATAGGAGTGGGAGGAAGTAGTCCAAGAGGTGAGCAGGGAAGTGAGGGACAAGCAGAAAAGTACCATAACAACCCAGTCCCATTTCTTTAGTGTATGTGCACAGTACCTTACCCACAGTAATTCCCCTTCCTCAACTGTTTGGAGGGTGTTTCAAAAAATGGAATGCCCACCTGAGTACGCATTCTGTTCTTTGAAATGCCCTACTTCCATTTAAAAATTCATGTGATTTACCATAATTGGGTCCACTTCACACATGAGCCTTTATTTTGATAAAGCCCTCAACATCATGTTTTTACCATAATTAGGTCAGCTTCACATGAGCCCTTATTGCAGTAAAAACTCATTGCCTTGAGCTTTACCCTCAATGTAAAGCACTCAGAGAAATTTTCTAATGTATTTGGAGAACACCTTACATTTGTAAAGAACCATAGCTTTTTTTTTAAATAAAGTATATTTTTAGAACCTTCACTAGCCGGACTATTGCATGGGTACATATGGAATATATTTTGCTTGTTTCATGGTGTCAAATTTATTTGTGTAAATTTTTGGAATTTCATGGTAATAGTTTTCATGATTACCTTTTTCAAGATTACATGTGCAAGTTTTGAATTTTTTATGGTCACATTATCACTTTTTTAATCACATGTGTTATTTTTCACGATTACAAGTTCCATTTTTCATGGTAACAAGTGTATTGTTTCATGGTGACATGTTATCATAAAATGTTTAACTCACAAATCAAAAGAGGGAATAACACCATTTGCATAAATATAATCTCATGGCTGCTCATTTCATAATGTAGAATCCACTAATGTAAATTTTCAATGTTTCATGGTAATAGTTTTCATGGTTCAAATTTTTATGGTATGTTATTTTGAGGTCACATGTGGAAGATTTCAATTTTCAATGGTTGCTAATGTCATTTTTCTTGGTTAAAGGTGTTATTTTGCATAGTGATATGATATCACAAAATTTACAACCCATAAGTGAAAGGAGGGTATAATACAATTTGCATAAGCATAATTTCATGGTTATTTAATTCATGGTGTTCAATTTATTGATGTAAATTTTCAAATTTACGGTTACAATTTTCATAGTATGGGCTTTTGAAGTCATACAAACAACTTTTTAATTTTTAATAGTTACAAGTTCTTTTTTCATAGTTATAGGTTTTGGATTTCATGATTACATATGAAAATTTTCAAGGTGACATGTTACCATGGAATTTGCGACTCACAAGTCAAACAAGGGAATGGTACCATTTGCATAAGCTTAATTCATGATTATTCAATTTATAATGTCAAATTTGTTGATGTAAAATATTAGAATGTCATGGAAGTAGTTTTCATGGTAAATTTTAAAGGTCAAATGTGTAAATTTTCTATTTTTAATTGTAACATTTTATTTTTCACAGTTATAAATTCCTTTTTATATGGTAGGAGGTGCAATGTCTCAAAGTGACATGTTACCATGAAATTTGCAACCCATGAGGCAAATCACATAACAATATCATTTGCACAAGCCTAGTTTCATGGTTGAGTGTTTACAATCCACAATACCAAATAGTTGTTCAAGTAGCTTTGCACTACCTTTAAAAGAAATTTTGTGGATAGTCACTTTGGGCACCTTGTAGCTATCCTTATAAAATTTGACACAATACCACACAATAAAAAAAAAATTAACCAAAAGTTCTTTACTTGAATTGAAAAAAACACCCTCATCCTTTGTATTTTTTTAAGGTTTTTGAAGACATTTGTTTTTTTTTTAAAGGTTAAGGTTTCAAATTCAATGGTGGAAGATGTGAATGTGTGATAATAATGAGTATTTTACCTCAAGGAATGGGGTTGTGCTTGTGTTTCAGGAATGTATAGTTATATAGTATAGTTGTTTGAACCTAGTTAGCAATGATTTGCATACAATACAACAAATGAACATATTCCAAAAGGCCTTAACAAGAGGTGTATATAATATTCATGTTAACACAAATGACCTTATAATGAACCACATAAAAAAATTTGCATTCTATAATAATGATTGCACTACAATGAACACAAAAGTGATTCTTGAACTTAAATCATAACTTGCTATTGCCACCTTGTGGATGTTGCCTCCATCCAAACACATTTTCAAGTAAGTTTGGAACCCATTTTGACCTTGCATTGTCAAGAGATATTCATGGGTGAGTGCCAAATGAAGCTCAAACTTTTTATCCAAGTCTTCAAAAGCCAATTCTCCAAATTTGTAAGTTGTATTTCATATGGAAAATCTTACAACCAAAATCATAAACATATAAACAATGATTACTTCATTAATTTACAACCTTACAACCACATTGTTTAAACAATCATCAACATTAATTTCAATCCATTATTTTAAAAATCCAATATATCCATTGGTAATGACAAGGTTGCAATAAATGTTAAATGTCAAATTGATACCATTTGATATTGAAATAATTATTTTTGGACTAGTTGGCACATAGTCAAGGGATTCCATTGTCTCATGGGAAAAAATTTGAATTCAATATTAATTCCATCTTCCTCTCATGAATATTTTTTTATTTATCATATTTATCATATAGTGAATTCCACATAACTTCAACTCATGGATGTTATAAAGTATAAGGTTTTCAATGCATACATGAATGATATTGTGAAGTTGGTCAATGGTTTCATCTTCATGTACTTGATTTCAAAGACCTACATCTTTGAAGCCATAATTCGACAAAGCTCAATTGTTGCACTATCCAAAGATGGCAATATTTCTCGACATATATACACAATATGAACAACGTTTGTGCAAGTATGTGCATAAGGTGCAAGCAAGGTAAAGTAAATAGTTCACTGCTCCTTGTCAAGAAAAAAAAAAACATGTAGCCATGAAAATGTTTTAATGTATTGAAAGTAAAATTTAAAAAATTGGTACAATAATTAATATGATTATAATCTTTCATTTTATGTTGAAAATGTTGAAAAACTCCATCTTTGAAAGTATAATTACATGGAACTTTTTAAATAATTTCTACTCGCACAAAATGTATGATCTTACAAAATGGGCTACATGTAGATGAAATATTGATTTTTTAAAATTTTCAATTTAAGAGAGCTTTAAAAAATATTATGTATTATCAAATTATGAAAGTTATAATCATATATCAAATTTTTAATATGAAATAGGTTTGAACACCATATTGACCCATTCATTTCAAGCATACTTTCAACCTACTTTTAAGATATCAAAGTTGTTAAAATTTTGTATCCAACTTCCCATAAAATAAATGTAAGGCCCTATGGTTTTATATTTCTACTTTAAAACATTTTGAATCTATTTTCTTGTGTCCATATCAAAAATTGTTCCATTTTTTAATTGGACTTTGGGCAAACTACTTTTTTTGTCTACTTTACCTTGTTGACACCCCATAACATGAAGTAAAATTTCACATCCAATCTAGAGGTTGTAACACACGTGCACATGACGATTATACCAAATCATATGCATAAAAGTTACATAGTGTGTGTTATTACTTGCCTAGGTTCTTTTTTATGAGGTTGAGAGACTTGTGCAGGAACATGAAATGGAATAAACCTTCCATTTTTTATAATTTTGTAGACCTTAAATACACTCCATGTAACAACCATTTGGTCCACATTTCTTTGGTATTCAAGTATAAATGCAACATAAATAAAAGCCTTGTGAAATTCATTAGCAATGATTAAAGTGCCATTATTGGACATCAAAATGAAAATGTGTTTATAAGAGAAAGCTATTGGTGACCATATTTGTTCCAAAAAATTTCAGTTCTCTACAGGCATAACAAATTAAATTGAATTAAAATGTACACTAACATCATGTACATCTTAACTATGTTGTAGATTGATGTCCAACATTTGAAAACAACCAAACTTGCAAATTCATAAGTAATCAAAATTTGAATAAAGGAAAATTGCAACCTTCAAATAATCATATATGTAACAACAAAACAACATGATATTACAACTTTGAACTTAATTTGAAATAAAACAAAGCAATAGTGGATATGTATTATGGATTGTGAAATGCATGCTAGTTTGAACCATTATTTTCCCTACGAAGGTTAGATTAACAAAGTCATGAATCGGTTGTCCATGACCTAATTGTTTTTTAATGAATGATCAAAATCATATATTTTTTAACAAACACAACACAATTTCAAAAATCAACGATATTTGCACCTAGTTGTGCATTAATGAGCATGTTAAGTAAGGCTTGTACACATTAGGTCTAACATGTTCCATGTCTTCTTGCACAAGTGAATGTTTAGTAACACAATCCAATTGAACTCTTATTGGATGTCCATACTTGGCTAATATTGTTACATACCTAACAATTTTATTTTCTTTTTGTCAACAAAAATAACAACCCATAACAAGAAATGACCCCCCATCAATGCCCCATGCAAGTGAATGTGCCATGGGGTGAGTTTATCATATGTTGCCAAGAAAAATGAAAAAAAATAAAATCAATTAGATAGACTCCAAGCATAATTTCTTGTTAAACCCCAAATGAAAATGCTACTTGTTGAAAGTAATGACTTTTAGAACAAGGTACAACAATCAACATGTATATCTAAATGTTGGTTATAGTTGCAAAACTAAAAAAAACAAGTTTTGATATATACATGAAAATCATTCTCCTAGATGTTGGTAACAATAAAAAAAATTAATTTCATAATGTGTCGAAGCAATTGCAAGTTTGGATCAATTTGAATTTTATTTGAATCTTAATTTTATAAATCATAGGTAAAATAAAAAAGCAACATAAATCTCCAAACATAATTTATCAAATATTTATTGATTTATAAAAAAGGAAACCAATCAACATCTATCACCAAAATTAATTTTCATTACATTTGAAGAGTTGGAAAAAAATACTTTGATATATTTATATGAAAAGTTTTTTAGAAATGTCAAATACCAAAAAGAAATTTTGATAAATTACAACATGTGTCTAACAATCTTGAACCTTAATTAATAATTGGATTTTAAGTGTTTGAATCTTTTGGTTGAAAATGAAAATGTCAAACAAAAAAAACTATAATTTCATTGAAAAATGAAGCAACATTCATGAAACCAAGGTTGTGTTTTAGACTTATAATCCATGTGCCACATGTGCATTGGTTTTGTAATAAAATATTGCTTTCACAACAACACGTTATGGGTTTTTGACTATTCAAAAAAATGATTATTAGTCTTTTTGATTACAATTGTAATTAATTAGTCACAAAAATCACTATGTAGTTACAAAGGTCATTGAGACGTCATGTGATGTCATGGTTTTGTGACTATAGTTAGTATGATGACTAATGGGTTTTTTGGAATATATTATTACTATTATTGAAATTGTAAATAATATGCTATAAATAAATTAAAATTAGTTGATTAAAAATACCCTAATTTTTGACAACTAAAATAATGACTTATAGTCTCACAACATGATGATGTGGCATTCCACATGCCCACAATGCCAAAACGTGTCTTTTATGACTTCTTCTATTCCATTACAATGGGAGAAACAAATAAAAAATGGCATAAGCAATTTTTAAAATGACTAGAAAAATGAATATATAGTCAAATAGGACTAGTCATAAAAGACACGTTTTGACATTGTGGTGGTAAGAAAATATTTGACTATTATTCAACATAATGACTCATACATTATTTTGGAAAAAATGAAGCTTTTATTGGTCAGTCATTATGTTAAAGATGATGTCCAATCCTTCAATGTAGCTTTTGCATTAAATGCAAGTCCAAAAATTTTACCTTCACTACAACAAATCATATCCTTTGAACTGGACATAAAAATGACAATTGTTTTTTTCAACTAAATTTATAACTATTTAGTCACAACAATCATTAAGTAATGGCAAAAAACATCAACATGCCACATGGCATCATGGTTTTATAACTATAATTAATATAACAACTTGTTGGTTTTTTGATAAATTATCATATTATTATTATTATTATTATTATTATGATTTGGTTAATTAGTTACAATAACCATCCACCTTTGTGACTAATAATAACTTGATCTCCCATGATGATGACATAACATGTTATATGCCAATTTAGACTAATATTAAGCAAAAGTAGGCTACCCTAGACTATCCTCTGTATTTAGTGGGGAAACCTATGACCTATCTACCTAAACATACATACTTTCCTACCTATTTATAATCACCTACCTACTTATAAAGGATAAACTTGTGCAAATTGTAATAATAAAACATGGCTCTTTTATGCCTAGCATAAGGGACATAATTAGCTACCAAAAACACTAAAAAAATCATGTTTGGAAAATTACAACGATGCAATTAGAAAAACATTTTATTTCAACAATGAGAGGAATGGTAGTAACATTACATTATTTTTAAAGCACATCATAATACCCTAAATCAAACAAATAGCCCCCTTGTTGACATTAATTTTATAAGACCAATGATTTTCTTTTACAACCAATCCAAAATATGGGCATTTAATTAGGTTGGTCTTATCATGACCATGGAAGAAGGGCAAGGACAAAAGAAATGTTACCAAATGTTTTGCTTGCCATCATTTTAATTCCATAATTACCTTTTATGGCCTTGAACCTTGGGATGTACTTTATGGCCAATGCCCATTCTCCTTCATAACACATAATTACCTCTTAAAATTGAAAGAAGTTACGTGTTTTGAGATGATGCAATAGTTAGTAAATGAAAAAGAAGAATAGAAAGGTGAATGGTTGCATGTTGATTTAATTGAACAACCTAATCCATAGGTAACCAAAACCCTAAATTATAAACATATGATAAAAGAAACCCTAAACATATGATAAGAAAAGCCTTTGAACTTTGAACAACCCAAAAACCTTTTAGGGTATGGTTTAATTGGACACTTAAACCTCATGAAACCAAAAACCTTGGACATGACAAAAAAACAAACCATAACCTTTAGAAACCATAAACCTTAAACCATAAACAAATGACATAAATAGCCAAAAACTTTAAGGTATGGTTTAACTAGGAAGAAAAGACCTTTTTTTTAACGAATAGCTTCTTGGTTGCATGTTGTTTTCTATTATGAATTGCAACTAGGAATTTACAATAATTTTAAAATTTTCACATTTGTGGTTTTGTTTAATTTAATTGTGTACTTTAAACCCCATGGAACTAAAAACTTTAAACCTTAAACAACCCAAAACCCTAGACTTTAAACATATGAAATAAAGAAGTTTTTTTAAACCTTATAAAACCCAAAAACCTTAAGGTATGGTTTAATTAAATACCATCAACCCTAGGAAACCAAAAATCCAAAGTGTTAAATGTTAAACAACCCAAATCCTTTGGGCTTATACATGTAACCAAAAAAAGAAGTTCTTAAGCCCTATAGAACTCACAACCTTAAACCCTAAATAGATCACAAATGAATACATTAAACCTTAAACATATGACAAAAGAAAGCCCTAGTGATGGAATAATTTGACATGTAAATCATAGTTTCAATGTGGGCCATTTTGTTGAATTATGGTAGTTTGTATTTTCATACAAAATTTAAGACACTATAACCCTAAACTTTAGGGACTCCAAAAACCTAAACCCTAGGTAGCCCATGATGGAAGAAATTGTGTGATTGTGTGACAAAGCTCTAGGGTTGAAATATTGAAATGTGAATAATTATAAATTTAGTCTAAATGTCCATGTGGGACCTACGAAACAAGATTCGTATGAATACCATTAATCACAACCACCTTGTAGAATTAAGTCAAGTGGTGAAATTACATCAAGTGAATAATTAGATGAAATTTCAACAAATTTTTTGAGTTTATGACTCAAATTGAAATTCAAAATATCTTTTGTGAATGTTTGAAATGAACATTATAATTATCATGATGTTTTTACATTACACTATTAATGATTACCAAATCTAATGTGATTATCAACAAAATTTTAAAGTAATGAAATGAAAATAAGTACATGTAATTGGTAGTAGATAGGTAGGTAAGTCATTAGTAAGTATATAGGTAAGTAGGTAGGTGGTAAATTGGTATATATGTATAGGAGAAGGGTAGCCCTAGAGGCCTTTTTCATGTTTTGAGGTGACTAGGCACCAAGGTGGTACTTCAAGTGATGGGCATCGAAAAATAATGTGGAAGGGCCTCTAGGGTTACCCTTGTCTTGCATAAAGCATTTTCTTTTTTTTCAAGCTTAGAAAGAAAAAGAAAAAAAAGGTGGTTTACATAGTGAAAGAAAATTTTCAACTTGGAAAACGACTGTTGAAATCTTCTACTTGTAGACAATGGCTCTCAAATAACAAAAGGAAAAAAAGTTAATGTTCTACATAGGTCATAATGCATAAAGTAGATTCATGTGGGAGGTTTCAATGTTAGTGATTGACTATGCATGGACAATGAACAAGAATGAATGAACTACCAATCTACATTCTTACATTGCTTATTTATGGCACATTTCAAAACTTATTTACAATAATATGACATTTTAAACTATAAAGACATATTTAAATGGGCCTGATATTTTAAAATATTCAGTTTATATTACATTATTGAATAATCGTTGAACTCAACCATTGAAGGGTAATGAAAGGTTTATCTCTTATAGGGTGCACTTAAACATAAGGGGGGAAAACTTAATTTAATCTTCTATATATTGAAAGGCAAATTAATTAAGCTCCAATCAACTAAGGAATAAACATATCCCACTCTTATGCCTCATGATCTACCTTATGTTTAATTTCATGGTAACCACAACCTTGCACTATACAATGGACAAAATTCATGGGTGGAGACATTCCCCAAATGTTTGGCCTTTGACATGGCTATGGCATTGTCATAGCTCCCTTTTTTTTTGGAAAATTTGGACACTAGCTTTAAGGCTTTACCTTACACTTGATACTTATCTTCAAACTCTTTATACCATATTTTATGTGATTGGTGTTACTTTTATTTTTAGGTCAACTTGTATAATTAAAATTGGTCCACCTTTTTTTCTCTTAAAGGTTGGTCTACAAAAGGAATATAGTACTAAGTTCCATAACAAAGCTTGCCTAACATTTTTCATGGTTAAATAAATAGATGTTGGTGGACAAGCATTTAGTACACTAGTAGTACTATGGTAGAAACTAGTGTTGGGCAAGTAAATCTCATGTTGCTAATAACCATCAATTTTAGGTTTTAAAAAAAAAATCATAATCAAAGAACCACTAGTTTTGGCTTTATGAAAACAAAAAAAAAAAAAAGTAAAAAAATCAATTGGTTCCACTTACCCTCAAAAATTAAAAAATGTTTAAATACACTATAACTATAAACAGTGTGTGTGTTCATAATGGTGAATTCACAAATAGTTAATCAAATATGGAATTGAGAGGTAGCAATTACTAGATTGAAGATCTAAAGTAGGTTAAATGCCAATGCACTTTACCCTAGGTAACTAAGTAGCTATTTTAGACTTAGCCACCTAACCTAAGTTTAAATCTTAAGTCAACTAAATTATACATTGGAAAAAAATGGATTTTTACAATTGGCCTATGCAATTCTTTTTTAGTTGCTTGTGTTATATGTAGCTGAAAATCCCTTAGTTGTTTTGGACAAGTCGCATGTGTCCTTAATTGCAAACGATGGATGAAATTAAAGTTCACATATACGGTTTCATCTATATGTGAAATGTATGGTTTATGTGACTACCATGCAATTAACATGTGACTAAATTAGTTTGACCTTACCTTGTGGCATGTATACAACTAACGACAAATTTCAATATAGCATGTGGCATGTTTATTAGCCTAAAGAAGCCTAGCATAAACTAGTGAAATTTAATCTTTAACAATTTAAAGGGTGACATGTGGTATTTTATAAGTTATTACTTTGATTGAATTACAAGATGACACATGACAATTTATAAGTTTTTTTTTAATTGAATTTCAAGGAGACATGTGATAACTTATAGGTTAATATTTTATTGAATTATAAGGTGACAATGACAATTTATAGGTGGTCTAAAGAGGCTTAGTAATCCACCTAGGTAGGTAATTGGTTGGCTTATTTACTTAGTTACCTTGTTTAGACTTAACTACCTACGTTAGGTAAATAGGTCTAAGTTAGGTAATTAAGTATGTTTAGCTAGGAAGTCAATTAAGTTTATAAAATTTTATTTTGTTTCAAGTTTAACTTTTAAAGGTTCAGCATATTTGTTTGGTTCATCTCAAATGGCATTTGGTTTTTACGTTCTTTGTGTACTTTCAATGTTGTAATGCACTTACATATATAGTAATTTACAAATTTGAAAACAAAGACAAAAAGTATGGGATAGGTTTTAAGTTGGAACCTAATCACATGTAATTGAAAATACATACCAATTAACAACAATTAATTAACTAACTCAATTTAGTTAGGTTAAGTTAAGTGAGGTATTTAAGTCAAGTTAGGGTAAGTTAGGCTAGGTCCTTAAATTATGTTATGCTAGGTTAGATTAATTTAGGTTAGGTAATTACATTAGGTAAATAAAGTTTAAGTTTTAGGGTATATTAGGCTAGGCTAGGTAGATATCATAATCTATTTTTTTCCTTATACATACTTTTATACAATTATTGTGTGTGTGTGTGTGTGTGCATGTATGTCCTACTACATTTAAAAATTTATACCCCTAAAGTTTAAGCCCACCCCACAATGGTGTAACTAATTTTGGTCATTATTGCAAACAATGGGTCATATAGGACTGTTATTGGATGAAAATGTTGTTAGATGTTGTCCATATGGAAGGACAAAAAAAAATCACAAATGTAGTTGCATGTATGATCAAAATTAGTAAACAATTGTAAATAACATATAATTGCATATAATCCCAAATATATAGGTTATTTTTTTGCTTTTTTTCTTCTAGTGCTAGAAGGCTAGGTAGGCTAGTGAAGGTTGCCTAGCTAGGCACTTATATATGACCTATCATAAGTTAGAAATATAGCTATTTAACCTAATTGGCTAAGAACCTAGGTCACTTAACCTAAAATAAGTAAAATAACCTAAAATATGTGGAGTAGGTTAGGCTAGGCTAGGCCACCTAATCTAAGCTAGGAACCTAAATGACATATATAACTTAGGTTAAAGACCTAAGTTATTAATTTAGGGTGAAAAATATGAAGGCCATTTAAACCCCTTATCTTCCTTCACCTTATGCTTAAGGACCCAAGTCCTTATCCATTGGATCGTGCTATTTAAATAAATGACATTATTTCAAAGGTTTGTTTTAAGGATTTTGTGATGTAGACAAGGTTGTGATCATCACTAAAATCATTTAGCTAAATTTGATTACCTACTAAATAAAAAAGTAACTAAAAGCTTTCAATGAGTAAAGGTGCATTAACTTGGTCTCATATTGTTTCAATTCATGATATAGAAATGATTGAATACAAAAAGAATCTAAATTAAAATTAAATTAAATCATAACTAAATATTTTAGAGGAATTGGGGTGCATTATTAATATTTTCCTAAATATTTTAAAGAGTTGGAATTTGATGAGATTTATTTCATAATTTTTGGACATAAATGTCACAGATATTGAATTTTGATTGATTTTTATCACTAAATTTTCATATAAATTACATAAAACAGGTTTTGGTATAGAAAAATTAGTTGAGTAATGTGTTCACACTTGTAGGTTTACCATTCAATATAAGTATGATTTCCTTTCATATTTGACTTTTTAAAAATTGGATATAGACCTTGCACAACAATGTTAAAAATGTGGAATTCATCCAATTTCTATAATGGGTTTAGACTCAAACCAGCTAGATGCATGAGATATTGAATTTTAAGAAATTATTGTCAATGAAAATTTCACAAAAATCCAAAATGTGAAGAAAAATGGTTTTTCAAATTTTGTCATCTTGAGATCTCCCAAACCATAACGTATTTGATTACATGCTTGGTGCCTTGGAAATTTTTCATTGAATAGGGGTGCAACACATTGGTTTTCTAACATGTAGAACTATAGTGGTGAAGTTATTGAATATTGAACAATTCTTAGAATGGTAATTCAATTAAATCAAAACAAATAGGTTTAGCAAACTTTGGGTGCATTTCTTGATACTATTGAAACGATCTCAATGATTAAGATATAATGGAATTTATTTCATAATTTTCAAACCTAAGGTGTAGGAAATATTGAATTTTGAGTTTTTTGTGATAAAAACTTCAAATAAGCTAGGCAAATTAAGTTTTGGAAGGAAAAATCATTTTAATAACATGTTCACACTTAGGGTGAACATGTTTACCATGAAATTTAAGTATGGTTTCCTTTCATGTTTGACTCTTAAAAAAATGGATATATACATTGCACAACAATGTTCATATCTTGAATTCACCATATTTTATAATTGGTTCACACTTGGGCTAGCACACATGCCACCTTGGTATACATAATAAATGATTGTGACTATGTGCAACAAAATATGTTTGTATATCAACATTCAATAATCCTTAAAGAAACCAAAAACTACATGGTTTAATTTTTATTTTCAAATGTGGGCCCACATATTCAATATTAACAAAGGTCATTTTGAAGTACAAAAGTAGTTTCAATACAAGTGTTTCAATTAATTGATTAATCATTTTAGATACCACATCAAACATGATATATATATTTAAAATTCAAAAGATAATTTCTTTTTTTTTGAAAAAAAATTCTAGAAATTTCAACATTTTTACAAATTCATGTCATAATTAATGTTAAAGTTTTCAATGTACTACAACATCAATCTTAGTGTGGAGTATGTCTTATTTTTATAATTCACATTTACATTTGTCAACATGAACATGTAATTAGATGTCGATATACAATATCAATAATAAAAGCCCAATTTGCAATCATGTAATTACATGAATATGTTAATCAACAAAGGGAAAACTTCTAGTTATAGCAATTAGGTGGGAAATACTTGAGAATAAGAAGGTTTATTAAGAGAATAATTTTGGGGTATTAACCCCTAAACACTAGAGGAAAAAAAAATGCATTAAAAAGAACCAAATTGGTCCACCTAATGTGATGTTTAGGGGTGAAGTGGAGGGCCCAAACAATACGAGGTTTGTAATCACATGGCAGCATAGATGAGCTCTTTGAAATCTTGTATAAGTTAGATTCTATTTTAGAAATGAAAAATTGAAGAGGAAAAACATTTTATTTGGAGTGTAAGAACTAGTATTTATGTGCATGACATGAAGAAATTTTATATAAATCAAGGCATGGTGGCGAAAATTCATCAAAGCCTAATAATGTGTCCTATGTTCTTAGTTTTCATTTTTAGAGAAAAAATTATGCGTATTATAGTACAATGAATTGCAAATTTATGTAAATAGAAGGAATATTTTCTTTAAATACTTTTAATGTAACTGAATTAGCAATCATCTAAAGAATAAGTTAACAAGATTTGGCTACGTTTTAGATATGGGAATTTATTCTTACTTGTAAAAAGTTAATTGGTAAATTGTATGTAAATAATGAACTATATTATAAAATGAATTGCACATATATGTAGATAATGCAACTTTATTTTAGAAACCATAAATACGATATGTATGTTAGATGACGACCCATGTTTAGAGGTTCTTAGTCAAATCAATCCTAAGCAATGTAGTGGACCCTAGATAACCAAGACCTAAGGTTGTATGATCCTTTTTAACATTAACCATGGGATAGGGCAAGATATTCCAACTTTCTTTCAAAATATTCCTATGGTGAGGGATATTAGACTTTTGCTATTCCATAAAAGTGTATTGATACACTTCTTTCAAAAGTGAAAAGTCTTCAAGCCCCTTCTTGGGCTTCAAGTAGAAGACAATTTTCAATTTATGGGGATTCGTGTTGGATTTTCTCCCCTTTTCTTAAATGTTAGGAATTTGAACCCAAGGGAAGGACCTTTATCTTTTGGGGTCTATAAAAATTTGTTGAGCTTCACTTCTAAGGGCCATCCATCCAAATTAGTTTAGGAAGGTTGGTAGTCATAACAATCTTTCAAAGGACACACATGGATGAACATTGATTATTAAGAACAAGTAAAAATTTAATGCCAAATTGGTTTAATGCAATATCTTAACTTTATGTTTTAAAACCAAATTCATTTAGAATTTTATCTTTTAAAAAACTCCATTGCATGTCCTTTGGATGAATTATTTTCACCATTTGAATAAATAAGTCTTTTGTAGTGCCACATAAATTTTATATTTTGATCATTTATGGTAGTATTTTACATGACATATGTCTCTTGAATTTTTTGGGTTAGACTCAAGCAAACTTTTTCCCATTAATCTACTATACATGTGTTTGATAAATGGACACAATTCAATTTTTTAAATGAAAGTTTTCCATATAAATTATTGTATTAGATGGCGACTCCTTGTTAATTTAATTAGCTTTATTTAAAATTCCTTAGTTTAACATGTCTAGTGCCCAACTATGGGTTTTTTTTAATCACTTATTATGTGTTCACACAATATTAAGGACTTCATCAAACTAAACTTAGTGTGACATTGCTTGTTGCCTCGAGCCATTAGTTATGCATAGTAATTTGGCCTCAAGTTTTGGTATCACACTCATACATGAAAATATAAATGGAGAAGAAGACAATATTTTTGTTATGAAAGGGAATTTGTCCAACCTTTGCAAATCTGTGGGATGAAATCTAAAAGTTCACCAAATGGTGGTACAAGTGGAGTAGGAAGGACATCAAGTACATAAGCTTTATTGTTGGGTGCATGCACAAATGGGTGGACTAATTTGGATGTCATGCAAGCCAATTTTGCCTTGTGGTTGCCATTGCAATGCCCATGTTGATTTATAGATCTTAACTTGAATATTGACACGGTGCATAAAATCATTTTACAAATTTTTTTTAATATAAAAGCTATGGACTTTTGAACTCAAAACACATGGATTACATTTCTCATTACCATTTCTTTGTGGACTACGATACGGTCCATTGATTGATGGGTTGTGTTTTAGGGACTTGAAATTAATAAGATATCATAATAATGAAGCAAAGTGTTAAGAAAAATGATAATTGAATTCTATAATTATACTTATGTACTTTTGAATGGGCTAATTATAATCATTTTTTTATAAGTCCATATCATATTAGATGAAGAGGTGTTTTATGGTTTTTTTGTTCCCATGCTTAAGAAAGAAAATTTCTAGATGTGCCATATGGTGAAGCACAATACGATGACCCCCTTTGGCCATTTTTGGGTTTAATATTATAGTACATACAATATAATTGTTCCAAAAGTATGGTAATTTAATTTTGGGCATCAATTTTTGTCTTTGAGCTCTAAAATTATTATTATTACAAAACTAATGTTATGTAATATTATTTTAAAATATTAATAAATTTCATTATCTATATTGAAATATTCATGAATATATTTATAATATACATTGGTATAATAGGGCCATTGTCTCATTTTGATTGCACTAACTTTAAGGATTCATTAATCATTAAAATAATCAATTTGAATATAATTTTAAAATGGACCATCTAGCTATGCTTATTGTTTTCCATGTGAATGTGATTACTTGTCAAAATTTTAATTTACCACACATTTATTGCAATTTTGCTACAAAAATTCATTTTTTGAGATGAAAAATTTCAAATTTATCACATGGTATCCAAACATGGTTCAACTATGTGAATGACATGGTTCAATATAAAATTCAACTTTAATAAAAAATTAAAAATCATTTGAATTATTTTTGGATTATATTTGTGTTTTTGAATACACATTAAAATTACATTTTTTTCCACAAATATATTCCAATCTCCCATTTTATAAAATGAAATGAAATAATTTTCTTTTAGTATATTGTTTAGGTTATATTTTAACATAATATGCAAAAATATTATGAAATTATTTCAAAAGTTTGAAGTGGGATACATTCAAACATGCACAACCTTGGAAAGTAATACAATGTGACATCCCAAAGGGGGTCATCGCAATGTGCTTTCACCCATTAATGACATGGAAAAAATATGGAAGAAATCAATGTAAACTAATTATAATTTCCAATTTTTGATTAGAATATTGAATAAATAAGGATTTCGATTATGTGGCAAATTGGTCCATTCATTTGTGCACCTACCATGTTGCATCAAAAGAGCTTTGGTTGCGATGTCCACATTTCTAAAGGAAGGGCCCATTCAATAATGTAAGGTGAACTTGGATCCTCTTTTCAACTCCACTGAACTATGTATATTGTACATTTTTTTCCTTCGCTTGTTCGTGGCTACTGTGGTCATATCTCATCGCCACTCTCTGCAACGACAATAAGAAAAAACAATGAAAGCATAGAACATCCACAACATAAAAGAAAAAAAGCAAAAAGGTGGGCCCATCATCAAATGTCTACATGTTAGGGTATCATGCTACGAAAACATGATACCTTAACATGTTTTCCTAACCGTGTTTTTCCTTACCCTATCAAGCTTTGCAACACAAGTGCAACACAAGTTTTTGTTGAGCAGCTAGATATTGCTCAAAAGGGGTTGTGTGCATGGAAGAACAACTCATGTCCAAACACATTGGCACAATTACCACCTGCACCCCTTTCAATTATGATGGGTGCCTACACTAACCAATGTGAAACATTGTTGCAACTATCTGCTCTCCCAATGACATCAGAGTTTACGATCAATCAGATGCTCAATCATGGTTCTCAGGTTGATCAATTGTTGTCCCAACCAATTGATTCAATGCCCATGCTTCTTATTCAACATGACCCTAATTCTAATATAGGTGAAGAGGTGTTGTTTAACAATAACCATAAGGCATTCTATCAAGTAATGAAGTTTGTGGTATTCACCTTCATTTTTTGGAAAGGGGAATAAAGTGATCCTTCAACAATTTCTTTTTTTCATTTTCTTTGACATGGCAGGCGCAACATGCAATAACAATTTGTGGTTGGGACCCATGGCTCCTACCCTACATTATTGATTGTGGGGACCGATCTATAGTGCCATCCACAAATAATAATGGATGCACTATCACAGAAAATATAAGGATATCCTGTGAACCATGCCCAATTGTCATGATACACGGCCAAGGCAAGCCACAGTAGGTATGTGGACACAACCAAGTGGAGATATTCCAATCTGTTGCTTCTAACCGTGCATTAGTTGTGTTGGATTGCAATTTGTGTGGTGCAAGTGTGGGTCTCTGGAGGTTCACAACCATAACACATCCCTCTCTTTTGTTAGTCCTTGGAATGGCATAGATGCTTGAACTAGCAGTAAAATACACAGAAACATGAATGACATGGGCCAATAGTAGGAAAAATGGAAAGGGGATATGGGCCGAAGTAATAGGGGCAAATATTATGTAGAGGAAGAGAAGAAATTGTTGAGAGATCAAGGTGTCTATTCAAGGTTTGATACTTAGTAATCAAAACTCAATCTAGGAATTTTACTTTACACTTATTTGTTGAGTTTCCCACTATAGTGTGAATGAAGAATGTAACAACAAACAAAATCATCTTTTCTCATTGAGTAGAACAAGGTTGTGTGTGACTTTGGTAGAGCTTGGATATGAAGGATGGCAACAATTGGATGTTGATAGCTTCAAATGGCCATTCTAGTACAAAGAAACTTGACCTCTGCTTAGTTTTTTATGTACCAATCTTAGACCTTCCAAGGTTCTCATGCTCCCTAAGCTTCTCCAGTAAGTCTTCTTGCTCAATCTTTTCCAATAAGTTTTACATTACTTGATGTTTATCTTCTAGGTCTATCTTTTACAAGTTAGGGTTTATCTTTTAAGGTTTCATATTTGCACCCTCAACCTAAACCCTAACTTGCTACATGTTTAAATGCATGTTGTATTCTAAGAGTAGACATGCACAAATGTAACTATAATTGAATGTATAGTTTCTAAGCTTGGAATCCATCCACAAGCAATTGGAAAGTAATGGTGGAAGGTTAATGTTGTGTGGGCTTCCTGTATTGGGTTTCCATTTGCTGAACCTCTTGCTCTAACTCCTTGTCATTTTGAATTATGTTTGTTTCTCAAGGTACAATGAGTTCAAGACATGGAAAAATTCTAGAGGTAAAGCATTGAAGTCCAAACACTTCGTTTTCAATTTAATATTATTGGGGAACTGTTAGTAAACATAGTCCCTTCCCTAGAACCTTTTAGCACTACAATAGTTTGCTTGATTTTTGTGGAAGGAGGAAGTCTCCTTTCAAAGTATTTTATGGATTTATGGTTTTGGCATAAATTGCCAAACAATGGATGCTCAAATGCATGTTGATCTTCCTTCTTACTTTTGGTTAGTTTGCTTGTTTTGTGAAGCAAGTGCTCCAACCTCAGTCCCCAAGTGAATGAGAATATGTCTAAAGTAAAGTCAAGCTAGTAGCACAAGCAAAAACCTTATACTAATTATTAGTCATGGGCAGTTTTCCTCTGCATTCTAACCCCACTCCTTAAGTGAGTGAGGATATGTTTAAAGTCAAGTTAAAGTAGTAGCATAAGTGAAAACCCTATACTAATTACTAATTATGGGCAATTGTCCTCTACCATTTTGCTTTAGATCTGCTGACACATTAAATCTTGGATGTGGGCAAATGACATTATGGCTTAGGAGGATATATGGAAGGAAATTTTGACCCTTTGTTTCACCAGTTTTTGTGTGGTATGTTGCACTAATCTTTGCTAATACTAATATGCAGTTTAGTAGGAAATCTAGAAACTTGAGTTAATAATAGTTTTCTTTTATTGTCATAATTAGTGTTCTGAAAAACTAATCTTCCATGACATTCTTCATATATAGATGATTGCCACTTGAACAGTTCTTCACAAAATTGCAAAAAAATTGGGTTTGTCTTTCTTTGTTTATCATTGTGAATTTTTTTTTTTTTAAATTCCCTTTTTCTGTGAAAACAATCATTCTTGATTTTAGGCAACTCTACTTAGCCATGGGGAGTAATGGTAATGTAGCCACCGTTATTCCTGATGAAGGTGATTGCCTAGTATTTGTGAGTGACCTTCACAAGGTATAACCTCACTCATTGTGTCATTTATGTTATGTTGTGGCTAGAATTGATGACACAATTTTGTGAGCAAGGCTTTAACTTTGCAACTATGGAATCTAAGGAGAACTTAGGCCATGAAAAGCAACAACATAAAGCTAAACAAAAGCGACAAATAAGAGCCTTGTGTCCTTGTGCACATTACAAAGGGCTACATCTTTGCAATGAAAGTATCATCCGCAACCACATGATCAAATGGGGACCATCAATTGTAGTTGATGATGTAAATTTTATCTAACATTTGTTTTAAATGAAGTAATGAAATTTGATTGTGTGCAAGGGTGAAAAATGGTAGTGTTCTAAGCTTGGATAGGTTTATAACGTAGGATTCTTTGTCAAATACATTTGTAAGCCATGATAGTCCACCATCACCTTGTGAAGGTGTTTCACCAACAATAGACACTAACACTGATGACCTAGATGATGATACAAACAAGGAAGAAGAAGAGTATGTAGAGGGATTGAAGATTTCCTTCATTTTCCACAAGGAGATGATGAAGACAATCCAATTCAAAGATTGGCACAAACAAAGTTGTACTATGGCATCGATGTCAACACCCTGTCAAGACTACTTTTGCTACTCAATTTGCAAGCCAAATATGGTTGGAATGACACAAGCTTCGATGTTCTATTCAAGTGAGTGACAAGTTGAAATTTGTGAACCAAAGTTGCATGATTCTTATTGAAAATGCCTTCTAATTCCTTAGTTACATGACTAGGTTTCTTCATGTGCATGCTATTAAAGGATAAGATGTTACCTCTTGGAAACGCCCTCCCCGGATCCCACAGAGATGCAAAAAAGACTTTGACAGTTGTTGGGTTGCCATATGAGTTCATCCACTCCTATAAGAACGATTGTGTTTTGTTTAGAGGCGAGGTAGAAAAATTGGTGCATTGTCCCAAGTGTGGGGATCCTTGATATAAGCAAAATCTTCAAGGAGCTAGCACACCCCAGAAGGTAAACATAAATTATCCGAGCATCAAAGCTTGGAATTTGATGTTAATATAGGCTCATAGTTCTATTTTTTCTATCAAGCTAAACAACTTGTATGTTGCAATTCCTTGAATTCTTTTCCATTTTGGCAAACTCTAACTTTAAGCCACTAAACTTTGTGGAATTTATGGTGTCTATGTCAAATGATGCGCTACATGCCTATTATACCATGGATCAAACAAATTTTCCTTACAAAGAGCAAAGCCATGTTGATGGATTGGCATGTTGCAAACAAGAATGAGGATGGAGTGATGAAAGGTCTTGCTGATTCCAAAAACCTAACAAGTTATGGAGGATTGATGGCCACAATTTAAAGAAGAGCCTAGGCATTTGAGGCTAGGTTTAGCAACAGACGAAGTCAACCCATATTTTTTACAATAATCAAATATTTAGTGTGGCCAGTTGTGGTGCTAAATTACAACTTACCACCTCATTTGACCATGAGCAATGCGTTTATGTGGCTCGCATTTATCATCCCCAAGAAAAGGCAAGTTCATAATATGGATATCTATTTACAACCGATCATTGATGAGTTGCAACTTTTATGGACACAAGGAATTTTAGTGACTAATGTTTCAAAACCTACAATTGACCAATTACTGATTCTGAATGTTATTTTATTGTGGACACTTCATGACTACCCTAGACTTGGGGTCATGTCAAGTATCTCTTCATCATGTACTTTTTGAGTTTTTTTGTACAAAATGCATTTGTACGAACCCATTTTTGTAAATTGTATATTTTTAGATAAAAAAAAGTAGAAAAACCTATGAGAATGTTATTGAGACAAATCCTTCAATACAAAATGGCTACAAATGTTAAAAATTCAAAATGTCTTGTTGTTAATAGAATGTCATTATCTAGTGCACTTGCTTTTGTATTGTTGCAAGGATTAGTTATTGTTCAAGAAGTCCAAAAAATGGCTAGAAATGTTAAAAGTCATGTCTTGTTTATTGTTAATAAAATGTCATTACATAGTTGAATGTGAAGGCAAGGGCAAGGGAGTGGATATAATTGAATGTTGTTGTTACTGGTCAAAAAAGTAAAATAAGAAAATAATTAGTGCTCTAAGAAACTAAGTGTTGTTGTTCTTTACTAATATTAAACAATGGTTTGGAAGAGGACTAGCCTTTTTCTTCAAAAGATGTCAAGTATGTGAACACTAGCTATTGCTATTACTGGTGTTTTAATTTGAATTGTTTGCAATAATCTTAAGGTTAAATTTTTCAAAGGAGAGTTTTATTGTCATTACCTTTACAATGTTGTAAGGATTATTTAGTTATTACTATTGGTCAAGAAAGTAAAATAAGATGTTGTATCTTGTTAGGGATACAGTATACCAGCCCATTACCAACCCATTACTATAAACTATAAGCATAATTTTATTAGAGTAGATTTTTACAAAGTTTGAATGTTCTAGATTAATTATGGTTGATGGTTTCTTCAAGTTTGAAAACCAAAGGGCATCGTGCTTGCCCATGGTGCATGGAACAACTCAATGCCTGATGGTCAACAACACTAGGAAAGATGATCTATGGTCATTATAAGCGAGAGTTGCCATCTAACCATCCATTCCAAACCTCCTTGAGAATGTACTTTGACAACACAATGGAAGGAAAACAACCTTGTTGGAGATGCACAACACATGATTGGATGAATTTGTGGGTCACGATCACTGATAGTTTGCATATTCCAAGGATGAATAAGTTGTTAGCCTTGAATTCGCAGCTTGAATATTGGAAAGAGTTACCCATCCAATGTTTGCTTGATCTGATGCACATAATGAAGAATGTGTGCCATTTTCTTTTCTTCCATCTGCAAGGAGCCAAAGATATAGATTCTGAAAGGGATGACTTGGAGGTATCAAACACCAAACATATGTTGTGGCAAGCAACAGAACATGGAGTTTCTCCCTATGTCATGCCTAAGGTAGATCAGAATGTATTTTTCCATACAATTTAGTCCTTAATAACACCTACTAGATTTGGAGCAGCCTTAAAGAGTAGCTTAAGTCAGAAGGAGACAATTCTCAAGCCTCAAATCACATGATTACAATAATCTAATTTGTTTTATGCTTCCCATTGCCATACGTGGATTTGTAATAGAAGGGGTTCGTTAAGTTGTGTTTAAATTGGCTAGACTTTTTTGTCGGGTTTGTTCCAAGAATGTGGATGTTAGGGATTTGGATCTCACGAGGATAAAGTTTGCCATAGTGATGAGTCTTTTGGAAATGCAACTTCCAACGTCTTTTTTTAATAGCCAAATCCATCTCAGCTCTCATTTAGTTGAACTATAGGAGGCCCTATCTCATATCGTTGGATGCTCCCCATAAAACAATATCTAAAGACCTTAAAGGGGTTCGTGAGACAAAACTCCCGACCAAAGGGGAGTATGGGTGAAGGCTATCTTGTGCAATAGGCTATAGGAATTTGCCATGACATTATTGGTGACATGGACAAGTATGCACCCACTAAAAGAAAAATTATCTTTTGAAACTTGTCTTATGCAACTACAAGTGTCTTGTGCAACTAAAAAATGTCGCATGCAACTATTTTTTAGTTGCATGCGACATGTGTAATTGCATAAGACAAGTTGCAAAAGACAATTTTTCTATTAGTGACCTCATGTGTGGAAAGAGGAAGAAGATGAATGGAAAACAAGTTTGGACTATTGCTTTTCGACATTACATTTATTGTGTCTTCTTCCTTTTTTTATCTAGACCTATTGCATCATTTTTTAATGTCTTGGATGATTTTATATCTTGGATCCTTCTTTTCAACATTCTAGCTTGATTTCATTGCTTTGACAACCATTATTTGGACTCTGTATAAACTTTTGTTTCGGCACTAAATACCATAGTTTCATTCTAGTTTTGAAACACCTTGTTAAATTTGTTGTTGATGTGTATGTTTGGTTTTAACCAATGGAGGCAATTGTTGGCAAGGGGAGAAAGCGATTATTTCAAGATGGTTATGAAGACATAACCTACAAACAAGTCAACAACTATGTTATCCAACAATCTGTGTTGATGACAAAATGGATTGAAAAGTATGAAATGCAAAATCAATTATACATGCATGTTGTTGAATTGTGGAACATGGTTAGAAAATCATCCCGGGATTAATGTCTTGAGAAGTTGAAAAATCATGTTGCATCAAGAAGTTGTTGCAAAAAAGGAAAGTGGGGGATCTATGTTTGAAAAAGAATATGACATTACAGGTACTACATTAACATAGCTATTCATATGTAAAACATGTTGGACCAAAACGAAAATCAAGGATGTGACCTAGTGGTCTCTATTTCATTTGATCTAATTGCAGGACAAGGGCAATGGTAGGGGCAACATCAATGGTAGGGGAACAATTATAGTAGTAATAATGTTAGCAAGGGCAATAGTAATAAGGGCAACATTGAAACAATCCAAAGGGAACAACTATAGCTAAATTTTTTTCTGAAAAAGCTGCCATTTATGGGTTGTCTCAATCTTAACTCAAAGTATGAGGTTTTGATTAGATTAATATCTAAGTTTTATATTTTCTTACACTTTTATGTGGACTTGTGACATTGTAGTTGGATGCAACTTTGTTGCACAAAACTACATTGCAATGTAGTCATATGGGCGGCACTTTTGAGTGCGTCATGTTGATGAACGGCAAACCACATGTGATTCTTGCATTGCTTATCGATTTAAAGAAAAGCCTAATGGCTCAGAAATTGATTATGTTGGAATAATTGAGGAGATTTTGGAGGTGGATTTTAGAAGCTTCAAGACATACTATTAAAGGTGCAATGGTTTCGCAACAGTGCTTGATTGGAAGATTGCTTATTCTACTCAATCGACACCTCTAAATTTTTTGGGGATGGCTGCAGGAGTAACTAGCCTTTCATATTTCTGAATGAAATTGAACAAGTCTTTTTTTCAAAAGATAGACTTAACCCCAAAAAAAGTTTTGTTTTGCAAGACAATCCAAAATGCCATATAATCTTGGACAAGCTTTTTAAAGCTCTTAAAGCATGGACCAATGGTAGTGAAGTGGTTGGCCTTCTTGTTAGTGATCAAGCCCCCAAATCCCCACCAACCAATGAAAGGCTTGAATGTGTAGAAGAAAAAGGAGATGCCAATGATGCCTTAGAAGATGAGGATGAAAGGGAAATAGGAGGGGCATTGACATTGAGTCAAAATGAAATTGAAAATTTAATGCAGGATGAATGTGAAATTTTTGATGATGAACAAGTTCAAAAAACAAGGTATGTGCCTAATGTGCATTGTGGTTTAATGGTGTCTAAAAATCAATTGTCCATTCTTTTCATTAATTTGAACTGTTTTTTGGTTGCTCTACCACAAGTCTTTGGATACATTTTATTCAACAATGGTGAGGTGCGAAACGTAACTCTACACCTTATGTGTGTTTGATATCGAAAAATAAATAGATATTGGGTTACAACCAAGCCCAATCGAACTTTCTGGAATTCACCAAGGATTTGGGAGCTTATTTTGGCATTGTGGCAAGACTTACAATCAACAAGAATAGCCATCTGGGATTCTTGAGCCTGGGTTCCATCCAAAGTCTTGTGGGCTATGGTGTGTTCTAGATGGTTATTTTAGTTATAGAATTACAACACCACCATATTGTTTGTTGAGTAAGAAAGAAAGAAATTTAGAAAAAATTGCTCACATATATGTTGTGTAGTAGCAATAATAGTTGTTTCTTTTCTTATTTTTGTTTTAAACCTTAACATGTAGGCTAATCCACCAACTTTGAAGTTCATATTCATAATGTCTTTGATTCTTTTGTGTATGTAGTGATCAATTACAATTAGGCACTTACAGCATTTTAGTCTGATTTATAGTAATGGGTGGTTGTTTTTTTTGGTTTTTTGTAGCTTTCTTTCTAGCTTGAATATGCATAGTTACATCATAACTTAGTGAAAAATGCATTGTTAGCCACATTTAGCCATGTGGAATTTCCCCTCCTTCATATATAGGTCATAATTAGTACTTTAGCAACATATTTAATGTTTGTTGATTGATTAATTAATTAATTATGAAATTTTCATTTCAATAAATAGAATATTTTTGAGCATTCAATATTTTCCTTTACAAAAAATATTTTTTTGGAGAAAAAAATTTCCAAAAATTTCAACATTTCTAAAAATTTCAAAGCTCCCTAGGTACCATGGTAATAAGGAAATGAAAATTTTCCTAAAACCACAAAATTGCCATGTGAACTTAGTGGAAACTTTTATTTCAAAATAAATTTTTTCCCTTGATCAACTTTTAATTTTTTTAAGATATTGGAGAAGATAGGCATCGATCCCGTTACTTTGGTTTTTAACACTCCAAACAACCATGTTGCTTTGATTATGATCACTACCCCATTGGCACTAAATTGGGACCATGAATCTAAAGTGCAGGGTTCAATTCCCTACACACTCGGTCTTAGTACATTAATAGTCTAGATAGGCTTGCTTTTCCTACCCTTCCTTAAGTGTTTTTTATTTTTAAAAAAAAAGCTTTATACTAACACATCTGATGATTCTATGTATGTCACCTCATTCACTATGTCAAAACCATTGTTCATCAAGAACTTGTTGAAACAAAGTTGTGTTCTTCACTTTCTTGCTTGTTTTTTTTTTCTGTCTAATGTTTATTTATTTGTGTGGGTGCGCATGTGCATTAGTGTGGGGTTTCAAGTTTAGTCGTTGTGTTTTTCTTGTTGGCTTTGAAAAGTTAAATTTTTTGCTAGCGTGTTACCGTTTACACACATGGCAGTAATAGACACAACAGTAGGAGCGGAAATATAGCTCAAGCCCACCAAAGTGTCTGTGGTTGCTCCAAGAGGACCTACAAGACCTCATTGTCCGGCCATGGTTATGGACCAAGAAAAGGTTATAATACACGTGCATTACTACCCCCCCACGCATTCTTGGTACCTAACATAGTCTTTCTATCTTCATTCAAAGGTGTTGTAATCGATAGTCAAGATCGATCTAGCCACAAAATAAAATTAGGTTTATAGCCATCTACCAGGGTTTAAATATTGAGTATCCAATACAAACAAAAGTTACAATTAGGTCGTTGTTGCACATTTGGAGATTTTTTTCTTGCAATAATTGCCACTAAAGTTTTTCTTTTCTTTTGAAAATGTGAAATTCCAACTCAAGAGGTCCAAATCCACCATGAGAATGTTGTGAGAGTATTTGCTTCTTTGCAACTTATCTTCAGTCCATTCCTTTGTAAAATTCTATTTTCAAGGAACTCTCACCTATGGCAATAAAGAAAGTAATATTGAAAGTGATGGATTTTTGTCTTGATTGCGTGAATTTTTTTTCTCTCTTGTTGAATTGCAAAGTTGCCCAATTTTACTCCAAATCTTTGCCAAGCTTTGCTTTATTGTTATGCTGCCTCTTTCATTTACAAAATATCTGTCCATTTTGGCATAATCTTCCCCATGCGGTTGTTGTTTGTCTTTTACTTCCTGTTATTGGTAATTTATCAACTACTTCAGTTGTAGAGCATAGAAAGGGTTGTTGGACACGACCATGTATGGTAGATGTTGTAGATTGTAGGGATTTTGACCTATGCTATGGTGTGTGATAGATTGGAGGTCACCATATTGTGGAAAATTTTGCAATACAGGGCAAGGAACCTAAGGATGAAGTGCACATATATATACTTGGTGTGATGCAACCTTGCGAGAGCTGACTGACCTTGTAAGCCTGTGATGCTTATCTATAGATCTAAAGCATTAAAATATACAAGCTTGTTGCCAACCTTGAATTAGGGTATTATTTACTATTTTATTAACAATGTCCTTTAAGTGCTAGCCAACATCATCACTAAGTTAGAGTCTTTTGTGTGCGGTAAATTGTTCATGTTTGTGACTATGTTTCTTGTGTCCAACCATGTGATGTGAAATGTGAGATGTTGTGTTCATGACAAAAAAAGTTTGTGAATGAAACAGTGCCTATGACACTAGAGTTTGAGGGTGATCCACTTGTGAATGAGGTGACATGGTTTGAACTTACTCATCGTACCTAGTCACTTTTGTTGAAGTTAAAAAAAGTGGTAATCTCACTAGATTGAGACCAAAGGAGTGCAAAAGGTTCATTAGGTGTCTTCAAAGGGACGACAATGTGTTGTTTGGGACAGTTGTTACAATTGTTGATATAGAAAGTGATGTTTAGGTATGAAATGCATCCAATTGTGCATATGGTCATTTGGTTGTCTTGAGATAAATTTTCTTAGGGCACAAGTCTTGTGTATATGGTACTTTTATCTATCTATTTCACTTTTTGACTGTTAAACCAAGTAGGCAAAAGAGCTAATGGGAAAATGAGGTAGCCATCTTGTTGCAACATTTACAACTTTAAGAAGCATTATAGTTTCCTTTTTTTTTTCGCTTGCTTTGGCAAACAGGAGCTAGAAGCTAAGATTGAGTTTGAGCTGTCAAATAGCTCTAAGAAGTCTAAAAAAAATTTCTCACATATTTGTTTGGACATGGACTACCAATTGTTGCATTTTTATAATTTACTCATTTGTTTCAGGTATTGGCAAAGGTAGAAAGAAAAAGACAAGTAAGAAACTATAGTAGATAAAAAAGCAAATAGGTCTCATCCATTTCATGAATTACACCCTGGGTGAAGGCTTTAAAACCTATTCCCACAATGTTGACAAATTTTAGTATGAGGATCAAGGCCAAGGTGTGGGAAGCCTTGGACTTGCACCTTGTTAAATGAGTAGTTAAAATTTTGGAATGGTCAATAAATAAGGACATCTTCAAAGGCAATTCATCAAGCCCAACCAAGGTAAATTTGACTAGATTTAACTTAGATCTTTGGATTGTTTTTAAGCATTTTAAGCTTTGAAAATTGTGAGCACGTGGCTTTTATGGATGTGCTAGTTTTTCCCACAACATTATTTTAGTATATATGTGATTCAAAGGTGATGATGATGTTTCGATGCACCTTATATGTTGGACAAAATATATTTACTATCATTGGATAAGGGAATGTTGTAGATTAAACCAATATAGATGTTGAAATTTTACATTTTCCTAGGCTTGCCCAATTTATTATAAATTCTTTTGTTGTGTATCCTCTGCAACTACTAGGCTTGTCCATTGCTAGCCCAAGATGCTTGGAATTGGTATTGTTCCAAGCTCACCTAGGTCATAACCATTGTATCCTTAATTTTCCATGACATAATGGAACTTGTTCATAGATATACAAACCAATTGCACCAAATTACACATTATTTTTACCTAGTTGTTCATTATGGAATATTACTTAGGGATGTCATGAGGTAAAAAAAACATGAAGGAAATTGAAATTTTTGAAGGAATATTAATAAGTTGTTGAATTTATTTCTATAAAAGAAAAAAATATTCCACAAAAAATGTTGAACTTGCTATGTGGGTATGGGTAGTGTGGGAAAAATGTGGAAAAGAATTATGTGGGGAAATTGTGGGAAAAATGTGGAAAACAATAACATGGGAAAAGTGTGGAAAAAATGTGGAAAAGAATATTGTGAGAAAAGTGTGGAAAATATGTGGAAAACAATAACATGGGAAAATTGTGGAAAAACTGTGAAAAAATAGTGTGGAAAAGAATAGCGTGGGAAAAGTGTGGAAAACAATATCACATGCAAAAGGCTGTGAAAAAAATAGTGTGAAAAAAATGTGGAGAAAATAGCATGGGAAAAGTGTGGAAAATATTCTGGGAAAAATGTGAAAAAAATTCATAGAAAAAATGGGGAAAAAATGAGGAAACAAAGTGTGGGGAAAATGTGAAAACCAAAGAGTGGAAAGAATGTGAAAAATTCAGGTGGAAAAATTTTTGGAAAAAAATGTGGAAAAAATTGGCGTTGAAGAAACGTGGAGGAAGTGAAAAGCGTGGAAAAATGTCAGTGTGGAAAAAAGCGTGACAAATTTCCATGGAAAAATATTACATATCTAGTTGTGAATGGGTCTGCAAAGCACAACCCAGGCAGAAGGAAATCGATGAAAAAAGCAAATGAGGGAAGGAAATTATAGTTACGAAATCAACGAACCCTAAGACAAAAGCCCAAGTACCCAGGTAAGTGAAATTGAAATAGAAACAGAAATGTTTGCAGTGGAATTCTTTGATTCCTGGCACTGACTATGTTGCTGTTGCAACAGAAGCGACTAAGACTCTTAAAAAAGAAGCAGAACTGAAAAAAATCTCTTTACAGTGTGAGCTAAGAAAACTTTGACAGTCGAGATTGAATGGAGAAACCGGGAACTTCTATACGTAGAACTGGGATGAACACCAAAATCTGTGGGAACCAAATGAGCTTTCAGATGGAACTCAATGCTCTGCAAAAGAAAAGTGCGGAAACGATGGCAATACAAAATACCCGGATGCTCTTCTTCGTTTTATAGCTAGCAGCTGCTCGTGTATTTTATAATATAGAAGCAGCAAAGCTTCTTGGAAGGCAGTAGCTCATGTGGAAGAGACAAGAGACCCACCGGCTTTGTGAGGAAGCTTAGTGTAGGCCTGCGGCCATGGTGAGGAAAACGTCAGTTGAGGTCACACAGCCTTTGTGTGCAATTTTCAGGTAAGTTAGCGTTGGTTCTGTGATGGTTGCTGGGTGGCCGCTTCGTGTCTCCCCAGTACCCAATTTTCAGAGTTTCCACAACTCCTAAGAAGAGGTTCCCCACCCACATCCCCTTACACATCAGGGCTGTAGGATACCTACCATTTGTTACTCATACTAATTAGTTGATGGGTGTGCTCACACTTTTTTCTGTTTTTTTTTTTGGAGGGGGGCTATCACCATTTTTTTGGAAACATTGGGCACTTCCCAAGAGAAGCATCACTTTGGACTGCCAGTTGAAAAATAGAAACAGTTGTGCTCCCTATGGCCCACCTTTTCAGTTTATATACCTGAGAGATCAACTTTGGGCAAACCATATGGGAAAAAAGTGTGGTGCTATTGGGAACGTTTGGGGGAATAAATTGGGAACCCTTGGGAGGACCTTACAGGAACACATAGGGAACATGATGGGAACAAGGGAAAGAAGCAAAAAATTCTTCCCCCACTTCCCACAAAGAAAATAACTGGAACCCTCATGAGTCCATGCTGAGCCTTTCATTGGCTGCATGGAACTTTTATTTGCATAACTGTTTGTCACCATTTTTGACCTGGGCTGATGGCAAGGCAACACCCCCAAAAAAGAAGAAAGAAAAAAATTTCCTCCCTCCCCTGCTCCCCAAAAAGAAAAAAACCAGACCCCTCTCGTTAGTGATGCTGAGGCTTTCATTGACTGCATGAAATTTCTGTTTCTGAAACTGTTTGTCACCATTTTTCGCCTGGGCTATAACCCTCTTCCAGGAGCCAGGTTCACCTATATCAGGTACCTATATAGGTGAACGGAGGACAACATTTGCCAAAGCATAGGGGATCAGGTGCTATGGAGAACATGTTGGGGAACAAAATGGGAACTTGGGGAACAATTGAGAACCTGATGTGAACCCATTGGTAACTTAAAGGGAACATATTGGGAACACATTGGGAACAAGGAAAAAATGAAAAAAAATCCCCTCCCCACCTCTTTTTTAACTTAAAGGGAAACAAACAAGGCACCTTGAGTGCAGGCTTGGGCCTTCCCATTCACTGCATGAAATTTCTCTTTCCAAATTGTACATCACCATTTTTGGCCAGGGCTAATACCCCTTCTTAAGAAGGGGGATACCCATTTGGAGCCTTTATGTGTGTTTACCACTTCACACATACAGCGTTTAATTCTTCTCTCCCCTTAACCATACCAAAAGGGCCAAAAAGTTTGTAAGTGGACAATACAGTTTTAAAGTTAATGGCTGGCCAATTAAAAGACAGTGATTTGCTTGTACATGCCGTCTTGGAGGGCACTGTATTTTGGGCACACGTTTAAACCGGTTTAAAGTTTCACACGCCACTGGAGTCCTATATTTCATCCAAAATACAGCATATAGGTCACTTTACTGTTGTGGGTGGAAAAGCACCAAACTAGTGAAGGTGGATTTCTAGTAACGTTCGTTCTTTGCTCGTTCCTGCTTCGTGGCTTCCAAGTTCTCAACCAATTTTCAGTCTTTGATTGAACATCTTCCCAAGGCCCGGTGTCAATACAATTACCTAAGAGAGCAGGTCCACTGGGAGAACCACCTTACTTGGGCTAGGGTTAGTTTCATCATTAAATAATCCTTAGAATAGTGAAATGATTTTTTGTGAAAGTATGAAACGAAGGCGTTGAGAACTGTCATAATTATTATCAGAGGCTTACATCTGAATAATTTTACTCCTCATATGATAATAAAATAGTAAATCATGAAATTATAGTATATTCAAATTTTCAAAAACAAATCAATTTAAATTTTTTAAATTCTTTTCTTTGTTTTTGTTTTGTCAATGTGGAAGTTGACCCTAGGCTACTAAGGTAGTAAAATGCCCAGCCTATATAGACTATACTATGGATAAAGTTTAGCCTTCCAATAGCATTAGCCTTTTTTTTCTTTTTTTCTTTTTTTTTCATTTTTAGATTGTGGCATAGGTGGCAAAAGAAATTTGTTACTAGATACACGTGGAAAAAACTGAACAATGTTTCAAAAAATCTTTTGGTTGATGTCATTCTAATCAAATGCCCTTAGGCGATTGAACAATATAATACATATTTCAATATGGCGATCATAGTTGGAGCTCTATTTATATGAGGTGGCCACAAAAGCTTCACCTCTATTGTTGCTTGGTTATGTATGCTAGTGATCTATAGTAAATCTGGTAACAAGCTTAAGTTGTTCATAGTTATCGCGCAACATATCATAAAACAAAGGGGTGCAAAAGTAGCTTCAAGGATTCAAGCATACCAACCTCTACCAGTTGCTACCTAAACATCTAACCACGTATTAAGTAGCCTCATAGGGAAAAATATCAAGTGTGAAAAAACTCTATGCATACATTGCAACAACTTGCAAGTGAGAGTTCAATTGATTGTGCACTTTGTTCTTCAAAAAGGAAATTAAATTAAAACGATGTTTGTTCTCAACAAAGCTAAACACATGAACCATGGCAATTTTTGTTACCTTTAGGTACTTTGGAAAGGAATGAAACAAGAGTTAGGATGCATTGATCACTCACCACAAATGAGTCAAAGGGTTTGATAATGATGGGGTTAACTTTGTTAGTTGTGAATGCAACCACTTCAGCCATGGCTTGAGTTGATTTCAACTTTGTTGTTAGCATAAAAAGACCTTATTGAACATCCAAATCCCATGATGAAAGAATTGCAACAACAACAAGAGCAAATTTCCCCCTTCCCCCAAGATTGTCCACATGGTTGTGGGTTACAATAAAATCCTTTCCACACTTCCACATGTCAAGGAAAGGTCACCTCTGTATCTACTTGCAACCAATATTGCAGATAAACAATTCCTAAGGCATTAAGGACTAACTATTCAAGGAATTGAACACCCAACTCAAGAATTAAACTTTCAATAATCTATGCCATGATCCCAACAAAACACAAAATACCGCCAACATAAGAAACAATGCATAAGTAAACATGAAAAAGAGAATTGAACTTGGCATATTCTATTTCACCTATTAAGTTAAGAAATTAACCACCTTTGAATATGAAATTTTTTTTTACAAAAGTCTGACAACTTCATTTATAGTCACCCATGAATCCATATATAAAATGACGATAACTTAACCATGAAAAGGAACATTGAACTTGACATATTCTTTTTCACCTACTCACTAAATACTCAATCAAAGAATTGACCACGTCTAGAAAGAAAAAAAGGTTTGTAGAACCTTTACAACTTCATTTGCTCTAAAGTTTGGCTATGAAAAATAGGCTTACAAACACATGTAGTTTCATTTCCAACCACCCCATGAGCCGATAATAAAAAAACCAAAGCTTAAGCATCAAAAATATTATGCATTAGATCAAATAGATTCTACCTCACCTAATAAACTTGCAAAACACCTACAATTTCAATTCCAACTTCTAGTCACCCCACAAGCTTATATACAAACTAAATTTTCTTTAGGCATGAATTAGACTTCTTATTCACCCAAATGAAATAACTAACCACCCTATGGAATTTGGAAATGAGAAATCGATGTATAAAACACATGTAGCTTCATTTCCAATTTATCAATTAGCCAATATTTTTTTTAACAAGTAACTATTGCATTTATAACATCATACCATGTTTGTAATTATCCAAACATACATTACAAACCTACTCCATCAACCAACCACCTCTAAAAAATAAAATAAAATAAAAGATTTAAAAAAAAACCAATATAGACCACTTGTAGCTTCATTTGCAATCATCCCATGAAATAATAAAAGCGTAAGGAAATGAAACAATGCAAGTGGATGAGCTTACCAACTTTGCCAATATTGAAGTTCAACCATTTATAACCAAAGTTGAAGATCTAACCACATCTACAAATTAAAACGCATCTAACAACCATTGGTTAGGGCCAAGAGCTTACATTTGCATTCATCTAATGTCACTTGAATCATAGGCAACATAAGACTAGAATTTGGGCAAATTTCACCCCAATGAGCCCATGTTTCTTCACCATTTAGAACAAATGCAAAATGTTCAATGTTGCATGTATTGTAATTAGTGACCCATTTCAAATGAATTTGTTCATGGTCACTCTGTAACAATTTGCAAAAGGACCAAAATTCATCACCATTAAAAATAGATGTAGGGTCACAATATAAATTATACAATTGACCTTATCATACCTTTACTACTGCAATGAAGTTGCAAATGAAAATATCCCTCCTTTGAATAGATTTTAAGAGGGATTGCATGTTTTCCATCAATGGCAAAACACAACCCAACCCAAGCAACAAGTGTATGACAAAAGGCCCAAGCTTACTTGCCACAAAACCAAGAAAACTTAGAAAAACACAATGCATATCTAATGCAACTTATAAACATGAAAGGACAAGAAAAGAAAATCACCTTTGCAACTTGGCTAGAATAACAATCCACTTACATCAATGCAAATAATGGACAATATTATGCCACAATCCTTTTCAAAGGCTCCAACAATAACATCCACTATGTTTTAACATTTAAAAAAATCATATTCCCCTTTGTCTTCAAGGTCTAAACTAATTTATAAAATTCCAAATGCCTTTTTGGACTGTGGCCAAAATTAATGTACTTGTTCATCATGGTTGGATTGTTTAGGACACTTAAACTAACAAATAACTCATACAAGTTCTTTGGATGGCCAAGATAAAAAAACATGAAACAAAGCTTTCATTTGAACCATTTTCCGATTACCCTCCCCCACAAGTTTGTTTATTTGGGTCAAAATTGACTTGGGACCCTGTTGGGCATACAATCTCATATTTTTTAGGTGGGCACAATCTATAACAATGTAGGTCCCACCCTTTTCATCCCAAGCCTCAACAAGTCCTGCACAACAATCCTATGGCCTACATGTTTTGTGAGTGTATCCCATTTACACCCAACAATCTTGTCCTTGCTTTCAATTAAAGAACAAACCCTACATTTCACGTTATGAATATACCCATTTCATTCACTAAACCCTTTACCTATGGTAATTTGGTTGCCCACTATGCTTGGAGCTTCTTGGTGTTGTCATAAAACTTTTTCTATTTCTTCCCAACCCCAACCACATTTAATCTCTTCAAAAGTGACTTAGATTCAAAGGGGTCAAATTGGGAATCTGAAAAATCCATAATCTCTTTAAGATCTATGGACTTAAGAGGGATTTTAGGAATAACATCAAAGATTTCAAGAATGACATTAGGCATTACAAAGTTTGAACTCGTCTTGAACAAATATGGTGGGCTTTGGAAATTTGGTGCAAGAAGGTTTTCAAGTGGGTTCACAATAAATTCAAGGGACCATGCTCCACTCATAGGTGGTTTCGAGCCACTAAAGGAACTAAATGACTAAGGAAACATGTTATAATCATTCACAAGGCACAATGACATGGTAAGATTAGGGTTTATGGACAAATTAAAGTACAAAAATATTGAGGAAGACATTAATGATGTTGATTGTTGTGGAAAACAAGATTAGATAGAAGTTTGAGGTAACAATGAACATATAATATGGATTTTACAATCTATGGATGAACATCAAATAATTACCAAAAATTTGAAAAGGGAACATTTTTCAATGTCTATCAACATGAATAACGACAAATAGGACACTCATTCAAGATTTAGGACTTAGGAAGCACATTCAAGAATCAGAGCAATTGGAATGGACAATTGAAGATAGACATCAATTGAAGGGAATCAACAACATTCACTAAAGGAATGTATTAAAAAACTAAAGCTTTCAATGTTTATTAACAACAACATCAAAACTTAGGACATCCACTTAGGATTTAAGAACCATGAAACACACTCAAGAATCAAAGCACCTGGTATGGACGATCGAAGATAAACATCAATTGAAAGGAATCAACAACATCATTCACTTAGGAAGCATGCTTAAGAAGAGCATTCAAGAATTGGGGCAACTAGTGTGGACAATCAAAAAAGGAAACCAAATAAATTACAACCCAACAAGACTTAGAGCCTATAGGAGATTGAAGAAAAAACTTCCAAGAATTTAAATGGTAGATAATGGACAACGCAAAGAAATAAATTAGGGTTTCAAGGAGGATTCATGAAGGTTTAACCTTGAGGTATGAAAAGATTTACTTGTAAGTTGTGGCTTGTTGAAGCCCTATGACATCAACCCCAACTCCAAATCACCCTCGGCACCCACAAAATTTCAAAAAAAATCCTTTCACCATTCTTCAAAATTAAATAACAATTTTGTCAAGTCTGCAATGTGTACAAATCCACAAGGCTTCAACATAAAACTCATGAAGTTCTAAACTTAAATAATAAAAAACCAAGTTATGTTTTATATAATGGGATGGGATGAAAACTTGAGGCTGAAAGAGAGTAGTCGTTTCAACTTTCAAGGACTATAAAATGAATGAAGCTCCAACATCTTGCCATTTGCAAATGTATGCCATGTGGATTTCAAGGATCCCAATTATTAGAGGAAACAAGATTTGGCGATCCTAGTTGATGATGGCAAACAACTCTTTGGTGAAAAAATTACATTAACTGATGGGTGAGATGGTGATGGTAATAAGTAACTTGAAGCAAATTGGCTTCTCACACCAAGCTTGAACCTTCAATTGATAATGGTGGCTAGGGTTTAAGGTGCTCGCAGGTGACTAGTTCACACATTAATGAACGTTAAAACCCTAAACATCTTGGCAATGAAACCCGTTGCATTGGATGTAAACTAGCAACTTCCTAGTTTCATCCACCATCCTAGATGGTGAATTGGATTTTGAAACCTTGCATGGGCCCATTGCGCTTCCTTAGCCAAGAATGAAATCTAGTCACAAATCGCCATAAAAAAAAAAGATAAATAGCATCCAAATGGGTTTGGAGTTTAAACCTATAAGTTGTGCAAGATACATTCATTGGTGGAATAAAAAAAATGACCTTGTCCTAAAGGTCCAAAATAAGCTCATTTTTAAAAAAGTATGAAATAAATGAAAAACATAGTTGGGAATAGAAATTATGTTCAACTAATGAAAATTTGCAACATGCACCCAATAGATTCCAAAAAAAATATTTTGGGGAGGGTTAAGGCTTGTTGGATTTTTTTCATTTTTTTATTCCCAAGATGTTCCCATGAAATTCCCAATAGGTTCATAATGTGTTCCTCCAATATGTTCACAATAGCACCAGCTCATTTTCCCCCATATGTTTTGACCCAACCTTGTCCTCTTGGAATTTATATTCGTCGGCAAATATTGAGACTCACAGATTTTGATGTTTGGCATGCTTCTTGAAACACCATTTTCTATATCTTGATTTTTTAAAATCATAAACTCAACAAATTCCTATATCACATTCCAATATGGAGCCAAAAAATGTAAAAGAATGCTTAGATTTTTTATTTTCATAATTCATTTATAGGAAAATTTGGCTAAAACCTTTTAATAGATGATGGCCACATTGGTTACATCACAAAATTGTTTTAACAAACTTTAGTGAACCCATTGGTACAAAATGGCAAACCCTTGGGATGAAAAGTTGGGGGCATAATTTCTCTAATTTTGCCACAAGTTAACTAACTTCACAAATCATGGAACGGTTCATAATTATTCAAATGTGGGTAAGGTGCATGGCAACCAAAAAGGAATCTAGGGTTTATGTGACCTAGCACCCACTATTGCTCTATCCATTAGAAACCCATTATGGACTAGGTAGGCTAGAACCACCCATCACCAAACACTTTCCAATGTTTTCCTCATTCCTTAACCAAATTGAACAATTTTTGTGTCATGTGATGTGCAAATTGGAGAGCTAAAATTTTTCTTTCAACTATAGAAATAAAGGAGTAGTGCATAAAACATGAGAAAAGGATGAATGATAGTTTGCTTCAAAAATTTTGAAAAAATAACTTTAGACCTTCTCTAGTTCTAGTCCCAAGTTTTTCTCATTTTAATCCATTTTGAGTGGATTAAAACTTCACGGGTGTGCCAACTAGGGCTTTACAAAATTTCTTTGTATTATGGAGGCAAAGATGCAACAATCAAAAATTTGAAGTTCCAAATCCTAATTTGTTTCAACTCACCCATCACCAAACACTAAAACCCCTTAAACCAAACACCCCATATCTTCCCCATTACTTATCAAATTTAGCAATTTTTGTGGCTTTGGAAGCGGTATGTGTAGGGTTACAAATGTTCATTGAGCTTTAGAAACATAGGAACAATGTGTGAAGATGTGATTTCCTTTGAGTTTTTAAATGTTTGTTACTCATGTAAGTGGGCAAGTATTATAGGTAAGAAGGTAGGGAACCCAAGTTGTTATTATGTAAGAAGGCATTTGGTGCCTATTAGGTAGATAGGTGCATATGCATTGTGAATGGTTAGTAGTTAGTACACATGTGGTTAGCCATGGGACATGAATGCAATGCACAAATGTTCCCTCTTCACACACCATCCATCCCCCATGATGTGTTGGTGGGGTGTTAATTTGCTCCGGTGAAGATCTATTGGTTGAAGAGAACTAGCACCCAAATTGCCCCAATGTAGATGGATGGTGAGTAGATGTTCAATTTTTTCATTGGTTCCTATCCCTATGCTAACCACCTTGGTTAGCACAATAAGATATTTAAAAATCAACCTTTCCCTTCCCTTGGGATTTTTTTCATGATTTTTTATTTGGGATTTTTTATTTTTCCTAATCACACTAACGACCTACCAACTAACAACCTCATGTCCAAACACACTATTAGGGGCCACCAAAGCATAGGACATTTTTAAAAATAAAATATTTTGCAAAATATGTTTAAATTCATGATTTACAATTTGACTTTTCAATTTTTTCAATTCTTATGACCCAAAAAATGTTACATTAAATACTATGATGTAATAAGGCACATAAGAAAAGTTTCATAAAATGTCATTTTGAAATCATTTCAATTCTTTCAAATAACAAAAAATGACATTGATTTAAAATTGTTTTGAATAACCCATATTTATTAGATTTATTTCAAATTTATTTCAATATTTCCTATAATATTGCATTAGGAATATTTTTGTACAAGGTAATCCAAAAAATTCATCGTCAACTTAAATAATTATTCACCTCAATGGAAATGAAGTAATGGTCATGTTTTGGAATGGCTCCCGAAATCTAGTTTGCAACCCCCCATCACTTTGACATACATGTTTATGTTCACCTACCTACCTACCTAAAGGACTTAAGTTTTCACCTCACTCACTATTTGAAATTATCTCCCCTCCCCACCCACAACCTACTTACCAACCTATTTAAAACAACCTACTTGCATATGCCTACCTTCTCACCAATTATGCAATGTTGACATTCATCAATTAAAAATTTGCAATAACATCAAATAGGTACTAGCTTGACACCCCCTCTTCCCCCCCCCAGACCTATGTACCTATCAACCAACTCCATGATGCTAGCATTGATTGATGAAGGTATTGGAGGACATCAAGTAGGTATTAGATTCCCCCTCCCCCCCCCACCCCCCAACCCCTTGAACCCCAAACCCACCTACCCACCTACCCTCCAAGTACATGATGTCGTCATTGACCCATGAAGGTATTAGAAGAATTTCAGATGGGTACTATCTTGACCACTTACCTACCTACTTCTCATTGACATGGGCCTACATATATGGCCCACCTACCTACCTCATAGCCACTTGTATAGTTTAACGAATCATGCTAACTTTTGTGATGCTAGCAATAAATGTAATCCAAGCATTCCAAGAAAATGTGTTGTTGTCCACTCTAGTTTCTTTGCAATCCCTCACAAAAATATCATATGGGCCCTAAATTTAGGTATTGCAATGGGTGCATATACACACTTATGAATTTGGGTGAAAGTAAAAATTGTTTGTAATTGGGAAGTTTTTGGTCATTAAAGTACATATTTTACCTTTCCTTTCCTACATTAAGTGCATTAATGTATAAATCCACGAATCTATCATTAATTGTTTTGCAACCCATTCTCTTGTTATTGATTAAAATTTAGTCATGATACATTTAGGCAAGATTGAAGGCTTATCCAAAAACAAAAATGTAAAAGAAGTTCAAATTATTTTTGGTCTTTAATTTGGACGAAAGTGAGAAAAATGAATGCCAAAGGTAGGAGTGATGCAACTTGTTAAGGTAGGAATTTTGAAATTTTGAACTTGTTGAAATTTGCTAATGTTTGGCTACCAATGTAATAAGTTGCATACATATTTTTGTAAGACTAGACATAGGATTTTTTGGTTGATAACTAGTGATTAAAGGTCATTGTGAGTTCAACAAGGGTATTGACCAACACTTGAAAGAGGAATTGTCCTTGCCAAAAAGCCAATAACAATTTTAGTATCCTTTTAGATTAGATGACACCAACTCTAAATAATATTTTACCAAGGATTGTTATACATAACACGAGGGATCTTCTTCTAACTTTTAAAAATAGTTTTAGAAGAAATTGCCACTTTTCAAATCTTAGTTTTTTTAGGTCAAAATATTTTACACTTGCCTAGTCAAGGTTCATGTTATCTATGTTTTTTAGGTATCATCATCTTCTTTAGATCACATGGGTTTCCTTAATTTGTTGTCTCTTAATCATTGAACTCAAGTGAAGTTCAACTATTGAACTATGAGCGCTCTTTGTACCTTGTTCCTTCTCACTAAACTCCTGTGAAGCTTGACTATTGAACTATGGGTGTTTGTTATTTTAGTGCATCCCATTAAACTCAATTTGATTAAAGCTTGCCTATTAAGTTACAAGCTATGACAAAAGTTGGAGGTTTTAAATGCCTAAAGGTCGTGTTATTTTTCCTTTCTTACCATTCATTTTCTTCCCATTCATTTTTGTTGATTATTCAAAGTTGATAGATATGTCTTTAATGTGACATTTTTATGCAACATTGAGAAATTAATGAGACAAGTTCTAAATTTTTAGCCTTTTGAGCTTGGAACATTGAACCAAAGCTACTTTGTTTCAAACACATCAAGTTTAGGTTTTTTTCCCTCTTCTATCGTGCTTACAAATAAATTGGTCATGGGTAAGTGGTGTATATCTCTTATTACACAAAAATCAACGTAGCATCGTTAGCCTAGGTAGCTAACCCAACCAAAAATCAACTAGCCTATGCTACATAACCTAGAATAGGTAGCTTAGATTAAAAACAAACCTCAGCGTCCTAGCCTAGGTAACATAGACTAGGCTACCTAACCTAGGTTAAGTGACCTAAGTATCGTAAGTTACAAGAACAAGGACTTGAACCCTAGCTCACCTATACTTTGGGGTTCAAATCTTTATTCATTCCACTACCACATTTTTTTAATACTAAGTTTATTAAATAAATTTTTATAAAGATCAATTTTTTTAGCATCAAGTTAAATTAAGCCCCCCTAGGTTGACATAGGTCACCCTATAACCTTCTACCTACCAACATAATTTAAGTTAACCTAGGCATCCCTAAGTTGATTTAAGATGAGTTAAATCAACCTAGACTACCTACAAGCTTAGCATAGGTTAACATAAACTTCCCTATGTTAAAAGTAAATTAACTTTGTCTACTTAACTAAGATTACTTAGGCTTTAGGCTAGACTTATATTACATTAAGATAAATCTAATTGGGTTAAACATAGGCTAATATAGGGTAGACATAGACTAAATTAAGCTAAACATAGACTAGGTTAGTTTAAACACGGCTAAACACAATCACTTTGGCTAACCATGGTATTAAATGATTTAAAACGCAATTATTTAAATTAAACACATGGTTAAAATAACAAAAATGAAACTAAACACAATTATTTTGGCTAAACATCATTCAACATGGCTAAACACCTTTAAACATAATTGTTTAAGGTAAGCATGGTTGAAAATTGTTGATGTATAACTAAATTAATATAATTTATATTTCAAATAATAATTTAGGCTCAACATGTCTATAAAAAAATTGAAACTAAACATAATTTTTATGTTAAACATGGTTAAACAATGATAAATTAAGCAAAATACTTAGGTTATATTTGGTGAAATTTGGAAATTTAAGATAAAGTTCATTATTGAAGCAATTCATGGCTAAATTTGGCTAAATCATAATAAATTATAAATTCAACTAGGTTATTTCAACTAAATTTGGCTAATAAAATGATTGGTCCTATGTGATTGTAGTTATTTTTTTAGTTAGTTTTGTTAGTTGCATGAGTCATAAGGTTGATTACTAGTTGTTAAAGATGAATTAGTCATTTTTAAAATCATGTTGGACATTGTAGTTGCATAGAACAAGTTGTAAAAGATATGTTTTGGCATTATGAACACTTTAAACCAATCAATAAATGTAATTATATTGAAATTAATGTCATGAGTCATTAAGTTGATTACTAGTTGTTAAAGACATTCTCAGTCATTTTTTAAATCATGTAACTAATTTAATCATATACCTAGTTACATTAGATAAACTCAATATTCAACTACCATGGTTGCATACAGACCTACATTTATAATTAGGATGCATTGTCAAGATACCATTATATGTTTATGATGTAAAGTTAATATGGAAAATGTATACAAACTATTAAATTTGATGGTTGTACTTTTTTTTTTAAAATTGTAAATTTGAATCCTTTAAAAAAAATAATGCCATGTGGCAAGCTCATACCCACATTTACAATAATTAAAAACTTGTCACATGTGATCCTAACCAACTTTACATTAATTTAGAATATTTTAAATAAAATAATAAAATAATAAATGTCATGATCTTGTCAATATTTACATTTTTTATAAATTGAAAACTTGCAACATGTCACATTCATGGCCACATTATCAATGATTTCCAATTTCATCTTGCATATGTAAACTACCATGTGTCAACACCTAATGCCACCATCCAACAATTTATTTATATTGGACAATCGAGATGTATAGGGCTATGTGTTTACATGCAAGTGCCCATGAACATACAATTGGCATCATTTGTCTACACACATTTTAGTCCCAAAATTAGTTGCATGTATCATCACGAGATCAATCACAAATGAAATTGCCATCCTAATCCATGTGTACATGATGGATGGATGGAATAGTTCTTAAAGTTGTAACATGATGCAACTTCATGGTCACGTCATGGCGTTTGTGACTTTTGTTGCTTGTGATTTGTCAAAGGTGACTAGAAGGATTTACGGTTGCACATGTTGGCCATGACAAAAAACTAGTTGATACCCTAGTCATAAATTGGCCCTTTTTCATGCAATGCATGTACACATAAGAATATATGAAACACACAAACATGGCACACAATGATCACAAAAACACATAAAAGCATATGCACACATGCAACATAAAAAATATAATATTCATTATCATTTCATTGACATGGTTAAAGGTTGAAAAAGACATCAACTAAATGAAGTTACTTGTGTTCATCTTTATTTCAACCTCAAGGATCTAAAAAATATATTTTGTCACAATTTGTTTTTCAAGAAAACTTTGCTAAATTTCTTTTATAAAATATTTTTGGAAAGGAAATTTTAAAATTTTAAAAAATATTTTATAGTTTGGAAAAAATTCAACAAATATATTTTTTCTTAAATTTTTATTTTTTATTGGAATAAATCTGGATTTTGTATCAACAAATGAAAATTTGTGAGAAAGTTATTTTTTTTAATTTCAAATTTTAAATAATCACATTTTCCCTTGAAAAACATTTGGTATAATTGTCATTCAAGAGATAATGAAGGGGATGTATTTATTTAAAATATATAAAAAAATAGAAATTTGATTTTTATTTATTTTTGTTGAAAACATATACTTTACACTGCAAAATATATTTCCTTTGAAAAGCAAATGGTATGTATGATGTCTGTAAAAGTAGTGTTACATTTGGTATAAACAAATATTGTTTAGTGAAAAGAAAATAATTTTAAAATGACATTCAACATTTAATGATTATCATTTTCCATGTAAAATATTTTGATACTAAATGGGCTAGGCTTTTAAAAAAATCTCCAATTTTTTTTTTATTTTGCAAAAATGACAAATGTTTTGTAAGAGTTTTTGCAAAATAGGTTTCCTTTGAAATGGGGTTAGTATATGATGTGAATATGATCCATGTAGTTGTGCAATGGATCACAAAAATCAACAATGATGATATTGATGTGTTTCTTGTTCAAACTTTATTTTTGAAAATAGTTGAACATGATAGGAATATTCATTGGATTCACTTTGGTGTAGTTGAAGAAGATACATTTACAGTACAAAATCCATGTTGGAAATTTTGAATCTTTGTTTGTTAAATTTTTGAAAGAAAAAAAAAATATTTTGGGTATTTTTGGATGTGGTTACCTCCGTAACAAACATGTATGAGTTTTCATCCATGCTATAACTTAATTTTATTTCTATATTCAATCACAATAAATGAATCATAATTAGAAATTAAAGGTTGAAAAATAAATTACTCTACCACTCCTATTCACCTTTATCATTTTTGCATCGCAATTGCATGTGTATTTCGAATGAACATATTCATTTGTTCATTTTTGTTCAAGCCATTACCTTGACATCTCATTTGGAGAGTTAGGCTTTTGTAACCCTAATCATTGCATTTTGATTCTTGCAAAACATCACCCATTCTTATTGGACGTTATAAGAGGATTTAGTTTAGGGATGCTTCTGTTCTAGACATACTTGAAGATGGTGCAAGACCTTATTCTCTTTGCAACCCAAGTTTGCATCTCCCCTTTTGAACAATTTTCAAATAGACAAACAAATCACCTTTAGGAAGACATATTAGAGAGATTATATGAACCTATATTTTTTCCATCGTCATCTAATCTTCATCGTGCTTGTTGAAATCATGTGTAGGCTTGGGGTCAAAAACATGAATATTTATACACCTAGTCATGGGTGGAAAGCACATTATGAGGGGGCCTTTTTACGCAAGAAAATGTATTTTTTTGGGGGTATATTTTGGTATATTTGGGGGGCGATTTTTCTTTGATTTCACCTAGCATTTTGATAAACATATAAAATGGATTTCGATACAAAGGCCTCCAACATAATTCTTGTCATCTTTCAAATGAAAGTAATTTTTTTAACAAATTTTGTTTTTTCAATCCGCTTAATATGCTCGTTTGAATGAAAAATTTGTTTAGATTTTTTTGTGAAATCACATGAATCAATCTTTTCAATTGTAATTGAGATTGTACAATCAATTCATATTCAATATATGATTAAGTATTTCATCAAGTTTTGCAATTATATGAATCATTTAAAAAGTATATTTGTAGTTTGTAGTATATCGTGACAACATATAAATTCTCACAAATATATCTTTTAGTCATTTAACATTAATAAAAAATGTAGTTTCTTTTGACAATTTAATTATTTGGCTATTAAACTACTTATTTTGAATATAACTTATGAAAACCTCTTTGGATTGGTGGAAGTTGAAAATTGCATAGTTTTAAAAAATAGTATTTGTGACTACATTTTTTGGCCACTATAGTGTGTTTTCACCCCCATCCCATCAATTTGTGTGGTTTTTAACATCTTTTCCATAACATTGCACATCAAATTGGGTCTCCCCCACCTAGTGGCTCTAGGTCCAACCCATTGCATACGTGGCCAACCCATAAATTCAATGATGAAACACATTATGTGGTGTTTTCATGGAGGGGAAAGTACAACTTTTCATTATGTTGGTTGAAATGCCTTTGTTTCCATTGCCAAAGATGTTGACTTTCATGTTTGTCATGAATCTACACATGTTTTTTCAATGCCTTCACCCTTGCTTTAATCCTTGCAACGATGCATTGACATCATGTTATCCACAAATGGGGTTCACATTCTAGCCAATGTCATCATTTCAATCCCACTTGAACATATTTAATCTTGAGAGTTGCCATTTTGGTCATGGACCATGCAAAGGGCATGTTTTACTATAATCAACATCCATAGGATAGGTTTTTATTTCTTATTATGGAAGTATTTGGTTATTTGCACCAACAAGCAAAGACTTTTCTATTTCAATGTGCTAATATGGTGTCATTAGTTAAAGGGAACACATGTCTTCTTTTATTGGTTTTATGGGCATTTTATAGGCAAAAGGTGGTGGTAACCTTGCAAAGAGCCCAAGCTTCATCCATCTTGAGGTGGACCGGTGTCACTAACAAGGCCTTTTCTAACCTTGGGGTTATTTGAAAATTCTTTTCTCTTTTTTTGTTTGATTTACTTTATGTAATTGGTGAAGGGTTTAGGACCTGGGTTTGGGATCTGGATTTAGATAGGTGCCTTTACTTCCCTTTTACTTTTGAATGTCATATTGGGTTTGGATGTTGGTCCTCTCTTTGCGTTCTTCCCTTTTCTTTTTGGATTGATGTTTTTTTTTATTCAATTTATTTATTCATACTTCCATTTGTTCATTCAACAAGACTTTTTCCTTCCATGTTTATTTGACATTAATGTGTAAATATGCCACTGATTAGCATGAAGGATGTTTGACATGCCTATATATGTCATTTGCACATGTGTCTATTGAATGAACGTTAATTGGTTCACTTGACATGGATTTTTTGAAAAAGATTCATTTTACATCTCCATGCCAAAAATACTAATAATGTCCATTCAACACTTGAAAACTTATTTGAGATGTTGATGTCAATGTGCATGTGGATGTTGAATGAACATGTTGTTCATTTGACATGGATTTTTCTTTCCATGTTCATTCAACATGTGTTCATAACATGTTGAATGGACATGTCAAATGAACACCAACTTGTATCTACAAAAATATTATCCGTATCAATGTTCACACATTTGTGATGCGTTGTATTAGGTCATTACTATTTGATCAATATTATTGAAAACTTTGATAACAATATTACAAAAAAATGTCATACAATGTGATCCCATACTTAACAAGAAAATTGACAAAAATAATTTTTATATTAAATATGCTTGGGGTGATGAAGCACATGATATAAAAGGGTATTTTTGTATGCTTGAAATAACAAAATATTAAAAAAAATTTATCAAAATTGAGACCATTATATATATATATAGGGTATATCCTCAATCCAATTTGTGGTCCCTTATTTATGTTGAAGTGAATTATGAAATTTATTTATTTTCATTAAGTTGCACCCTTTTTTGGCACTCATTTGGAAAAAATGGAAATAACCTCCTTTAGGATATATGCCAATATAAGTTGACATGAAATTGATAATTGAATGAAAATTTTACAATTATGATATTTGAATTATCAAGTTAGGGTTCACAAGGCCACTTATAAGAAAAATGAAATGGAATGGACCTTAACATGTGTAGAAACACCCATTGAATGACATCATTAACACATATGTTGTTGTTGTAGATCTAATAATTTCAACTTGCATATATGATAACAATTTAAGATGGATGCACTCATCCAAAAGAAAGGTCCATTGACTTCATGTGTAACTCATCTTTGGTAATTTCAAAAGTTACATGAACAATGGCAGTTTATTTAATTACAATATGGTTTTAGTTTGTTAAATTGGGGGGATATTGCAACCAAATGTGTTGATCGATGCTTTAATTTATTCACATTAAAAGGCAAGCACTGGACACCATCAACCCATAGGAATAATTGAAGTTTAGAACTATGGAACTATGGAGCACCTTAAATTTCATGGACATTAAACAAGAAACAATTTTTATTACTTTCATATACTTGTGTCCCAAATGGGTGAATTTGTAATTTTCAACTTTTCAAATGCTACACACATAATAAGAGAAAAGTGCAAGGACCTTCTAAAGTGCTGGATTTCTAAATGTTTAAAAGTGTTTGATTTGCTTCTAAGATGTTTTTTCGTGGTTACTTGGTTGTAGACTCTAAAAATGATCATGGACTTTGCATCTTTTGTTCATATGTCAAATGGTAATCGACCATTTGAAAGTAAGTGCCCACATTTATTTGTTGAGCTGATGTTGCATGTTATTTTTCAAAATAAATACAATATCATAGTATTCATTTGTGCCATGAGTTGTTCAACACGTCCATTACGATGAACACAATTTTTACATGGTTGCATTTTGTTGTTTTGTCAAAAACATCTTCGCCTGCCAATTTGCATTGCATTACTTACTTGTGAACCATTCATAATTGGGTGTTGGGTAGGAAATGATGTTTGGAATGAATTTTTTTCAACAATTAATTACACAAATGGCCAAATGAATGATGGAAATTTGGAGTGTAAGATAAATGTACTAAATTCTAATGGGTCATTGATAAATACACATACAAAGGTTTTAATATGTTGGCTTTGTTCTTTGATTGGGTTCATAATGTAAGATATTAGTGGATACCTGTTATCGCCCAAAAGGTAGGGAGAAAACCCATGTACCATGCTTAAACAAACCATGGTAATGAGCTTTTTTAGGTAAGGCATATTTATGCAATACCCTTTAATCATTTACACTTCCTAAAAGGTTTACAAACACATTTGTAAACTTTTTATTGCAATTTATAATCATTTGTGCCACTATGCTATACCCATAGGTTTTGTGATAATAGTAGTTTTCAACATGTGAAGGAGGTTTAACAATTGAAATGCGAGTGCCATCAATGGCACCTTGCATAGTAGGAATGCCACACCAATTATTAAATCCTTCCATCATGAATGACATAGCTTCTCTTTAAGGTCAAAAACCTCTCTTTAAGGTCCAAAAAAAAAATCCCTATACACCTCATTGAATGCAAAACCAAATTCATGTAAAAGAAGTGAGACATTTGACTTTTGTATTGCAAAGAGTTCATTGCACGCAACATACATGAATCTATATAGGATTTTTTTTAGTATTTGTTGTATTTCTTCTAAATGATGGGTCTTACTTGATTTGTGACATTAAACAAAGTATCTTTGTTCATACAAAAAAATTCCACCCACCTAGTTTCATCAAATTTTGTCAATAAAAAATTGGGAAACTAGGTTGTGCTCTTGGGCTTGACCCAATGACCCAACTCAATGGCAAAAAACTCAAATTGCACTTTGAACTTTTGAACTCATGCAAGGCAATAAATGTAAGCATTAACTTGGATTCTAAAAATTTGATTAGCATTAAGAAATTTAGATTGAAAAAAAATGTTGAAAATTGTTGCATGAATCATTGTAAAAATAACAATTTTGCATTAGGTCAACTAATAGTGTAATGCAACAAGTTAAAATGAAATAATATATTTGATCATCCATGGTTAATGACAAAAGAAAACAAGAAAATAATAGAAGCCAAAGATAAATTGAAGTTTAGATTCCACAAAAACTCAATAACAAAATAATTGACAACAAAATATTATCATGTGTAGTTTTGTTGTGGAGTGAAATTGGGGTTTACAATCCCAAAAAACACAACACAAAAATCAACAACAAGCTATTTTCATGTGTAATTTTATCATGGAGAGAAATTTAGGTTTAGATATCACAAAAACACAACAATATAAGAATCAATGAGAAGTAACACACAAGTAGTGGTTGCCTATAACTTCATCATGGAAAGGAATACATGCACAAACAAACAAACACACAGATCTTTGTAAAACAATAAGAACTTAGAGAATAAGACAACACAAGAATCAAACAAAAACAATTGCAAAATAATAAGAATTGCATTAAAGATACAACAATAAACGAATAACCATCACCTACAATTTCACAATGGAAAGGAATGTTGAAAATGTTGAACAATTTGTGCAATGGTGAAAAAAAACAACCCTTGGGAATACAATAGCAAGAGAACTGAGCTCAAGAATTGAGTTCGAAAAGTGCAAAAAAGTTGAGATTGGAGAATGCAAGAGAGTGCACAACAATAAAGCAAAAAATGATTGCGGATAGGGTGAAGAAGGGTGAAGATTGTAAAAAAAAGGGGGCAAACCAAAAAAAGCACAAAGGGCAAGAAAAAACTTCCTAACTTTTTTGTACATTCGGCTGCAAGTGTCAATTTATGATAACATAATTTTATTTTTTTTAAAAACATAGCAAAAGTTGTTGTATGTAATGCTAGGTGTAAATTGACATCTTCAAATGGCTTCTTTGGTGCAACATATCACTACATGATATTGGCTACACTAAAGTTAGGCAGCTCTACCTAAATTGGCCTAACCATGAGAGGTCTGATGCCTGCTGTAGGCACTTAACATTGGTTTAGGGTTTAGGATGAAGAACTTCCAGTTCCAGGTCCCATCCAGGGCAGTACTGGGAATTGCCTGGTCCTCCACAGGAAACAATTCATTAACAACCTTTCATGTCAATGGAAATGGAACTAGGAATAGATTGGTCCAGCACATGAAACATACCTATGGAGCTTGCATATGAAGAGCTTTGGAGGGAAGCCCAAGAGAGGGGGGAAATGGTCAGATTGGGAAGGGAAAGTTGAATGAAAATGCCAACTGAAGTGCAAGGAAAGTCTTGAAATCAAATTGCAGGCCCGTGAGTCCCAATATTGAAGTTATATTGCAGGAGCATGGCAGATTGGGCACTTTTTTTTGCCAAATATTTAAGTATATATATATATATATATATTCTTAAAATTGAAAAAAATCAAAGAAAATTATTAAAATATTGAACATTAGTATTATTTGACAGCCAAAGTACCTTATTTCTAAGTAAAATGTTAAAATATATTTTCAAATTTTTAATTTTAATTTAAAAAATCACTGGATTGTTTTTCTAATAATTATTTACTGCTTGGGTATATGAGGCCACAAATGGTCACACCCAATGAGCAATGTCACAAAATTGAATGAAAAAAAACATTGGGTCCAAAGTCCAAACCCATTTGGATGCTATTGGAAGGCTAAACTTCATCCGAAGTACAGTCTATATAGGCAGGGCATTTTACTCCACTAGTAGCCTAAAGTCATCTTCCACATTGACAAAACGAATTAATTAATATTTTTCAAGGAATTAATTAATTAATTGGTTTGTGAAATTTTGAATATACTCTAATTTCATGATTTACTATTTTATTATCTGATGAGGAGGAAAACTATTCAGATGTAGCCTACTACAATAATTATTATGACGGTTTTCAACACCTCAGCTTCATATTTTTCACAAAAATTCATTTCACTCTTTTTTCTAAAGAATTATTTAATGACGGAACTAACCCTAGTGTAAGTAAGGTGGGCTCCCCTAAGTGGACCTGCTTCTTAGGTAATTGTATTCTCACCCAGCCTTTGGGAGATGTTCAACCAAAGACTGAAAATTCGTTGAGAGAACTTGGAAGCCATGAAGCAGCCACCCAGGAACAAACAAGGGGTATTCCAGAAGGGGTAAAACGTAGTAGTGCCTTGGCCATTTCAACACAAGTCTGTCAAAAAATTAATCAATTTTGAAATTTTCATTTCAACAAATAGAATATTCGTAAATATTCATTATTTCCTTTCACAATATCTTTTGATTTGGAACAAATAATTTTTGAAAAGTTGAACATTTCTGAAAATAATATAATTAGTGTCAAATTAGTAGGTACCCTACAGCACTGATGTGTAAGGGGATGTGGGTGGAGAACCTCTTCTTAGGAGAAGTGCAAACTCTGAAAATTTGCTAGTGGGAAGACACGAAGCAGCAGCCACCCAGCAACCATCACAGAACCAACGCTAACTTACCTGAAAATTGCACACAAAGGCCGTGTGACCTGAACTGACGTTTTCCTCACCATGGGCGCAGGCCTACACTAAGCTTCCTCGCAAAGTCGGTGGGTCTCTTGTCTCTTCCACAGCTACTGCCTTCCAAGAAGCTTTGCTGCTTCTATATTATAAAATACACGAGCAGCTGCTAGCTATAAAACGAAGAAGAGCATCCCGGTATTTTGTATTGCCATCGTTTCCGCACTTTTCTTTTGCAAGAGCATTGAGTTCCATCTGAAAGCTCATTTGGTTCCCACAGATTTTGGTGTTCATCCCAGTTCTACGTATAGAAGTTCCTGGTTTCTCCATTAATTCAATCTCAACTGTCAAAGTTTTCTTAGCTCACAAATCTTTTTTGCTCAGCTCACACTCTAAAGAGATTTTTTTCAGTTCTGCTTCTTTTTTAAGAGTCTTAGTCGCTTCTGTTGCAACAGCAACATAGTCAGTGCCAGGAATCAAAGAATTCCACTGCAAACACTTCTGTTTCTATTTCAATTTCACTTACCTGGGTACTTGGGCTTTTGTCTTAGGGTTCGTTGATTTCGTAACTATAATTTCCTTCCCTCATTTGCTATTTTCATCGATTTCCTTCTGCCTGGGTTGTGCTTTGCAGAACACACGCATTTGAGGATCAGAGAGAATATTAGAGTAGTGGAGTCATAGTTTTACAGCACAGTGAAAGTTGAAAGTATCAAGGTAATCATCGTACTTGCCATTCATGAATTTGATGGCTGTTTAATTAAAGGACCACGACATATGGTCCACACTGTCTACATCTCTACTCACTGTGCTGGTCCTGTGGGTTGCTTACATTGTTGTGGGGATGGTGGATAAGTTTGTGATCATTCCCATGAGGATCAAGAGAATCATGAATAGACAGGGTGTGAAAGGACCCTCTTCTCATTTGATCCTGGGAAACTTGCCTGAATTTACTATGTTAAAGAAGGCAGAAACAAAGGACATGAAGACTGGCGATTATGATATTGTATCTCATATTCTACCTTTCCATGTTCAAAATTGTCAAACTTATGGTGTTTTTTTCTTTAAGCTCCAAATCCTCATCTCTCTCAATTCTACTAGGCATTTCTTATTTCTCCTTATCTTGCAATTATGTCTAAGGATTGTAGTAATCATAAGCGAACTCTAGAATTAGGTTTTGATAGTTGTCAAAAAGAGGAATGAGCATCCATAAGAGGCTGATAGTTATGTTGAATTTTTTCTACAAGAAACTTAGAATTCACAATTTCACCCAAATCAAATTGTATCAAGTAAGAATGGAGTTTCAAATGCAATGGAGGTTGTGTGATTTTTCTTTTGTGAAGTCTTTGTTGTACAATAGCTTCTTGGTTATAACGTTTGATTTAGTCAAACTTTTGTGATTATATGGGGGCCAATTGTGTTTGAGCTTCTGAATCTAAGCATCTCTTCGTTATGAAACTTGCGGATAATAAGACATGAATTTTTTTTAATTAATGAATGTTTCGCATGCAAGGAAAAAACTATTTGTGGTGGTTTGGATGGGAGCCAAGGATCACCATAACAAATTTTGATCTCATTAAACAAGTTTTGCCAAACAAGGAGCATGCATTTACAAACTCTGAACTAGAGCTCAGATTTTCAACACCAATTATTAGAAAGGGGTTGGTGACAACTGATGGAAAGGAATGGGCTCTCCATCACCAAATCGTGAGCCTTGTCTTCCATCATGAAAAATTCAAGGTATAAACAAACACAACATTACAAATGTCTTTGACAAATCTTTCAAGAAAATATTTCAAAACTATTATGAATTACCAAAACATTGAAAAATAATGAATATTTTAGAAAAACAAAGATGTTGTAGATTGTCAAACCCTTTTTCTAAGTTATTTCATAAATACTTAGATCGTTTCATTTGATGATGTTAAAAACATTGATCAATTTTTTAAAAATTATTTGCCCACCCAAGCCCAAACTTGAATTGAACCAAATAGGGCTATAACATATCAAAAGGTGTTTCTAATTTACATTTAGTGTATGTTATCAACTAGTCTAAATGAAGATACTAGTAGTTTAGACTTATTCCTTTTGTGCATTTTGAAGTTCATATGGATATTATTATTTGCAGGCAATGGTAGTAACAATGGAGATGTTGTGAGAAAAGTGCACCACCAATGGTAGATGAATGAGAAAAGAAAGTGAAAGATGGTGGGGGCAATGCGAAGCTTGAAGTAGGTGATTACATGACACATGTGACAACTGATATAATTGCACGTACCGCATTTGGGAGTAACTATGAAAAAAGAAAGAAAGTGTTTGAAGAACAAGTTACACTCCTCGACCTTACCAATCAAAGAAATAAACAACAATTTAATGCAATACCAAGATGCAGGTTCCTTTCCAATCATTCTTGTTTCATTCCTTAAATCCCTTTTATTCATGATTGATCTAATTTGGAGAAGGATGTTGTGCTTAATTGCATTCTTTTCTAGTTGGTTCTATGGATTTGAATGTTCATCATTAGTTACATCAACATACTAATAATGTTGATGTGTAGGACACCACATGAATATTACAAACTTTTTTAAAAAAATGCAAAATAAATCCTAGCTTTCTTATGTAGTTACATTCCCAAGTTTGTTGTTTTGTGTGTTTGCAGTCTTCTTCCAATGCCATTAAATATCAAAATAATTTTGACCCAAATTGCAATTTCAAAATCTCTAAAGGAAATTATTCAATCACGAAAGGATATGGTGAAACGAACCAACATCTCACATGGAAACGACCTATTGGGTCTCATGTTTGATGCAACAACAAAAGAAACTATTATTAAGGGTGGAAAGGTCCATTTTGGCATGCAAGCATTGATGGATAATTGCAAGACCTTTTTCATAGTAGGACATGAAACCACATCAACTCTTCTGACATG